>OKVW01000249.1_pt1 | contig 35493 bp, 36 predicted proteins | sample 1606991 | NCBI WGS metagenome assembly OKVW01 (sample SAMN03281021, study PRJEB24777) | human gut metagenome | isolation source: fecal sample PR177 from 1 month old male Malay infant, vaginal delivered... | reverse complement strand
TTGCTGCTAATCATCTCAATACCCTGTTGAATGACCTTTACGCGCAAATCTCAGATTTGAAGGCGCGTGTATCAGCACTTGAGGGGGCGTAATGGCTGACATTCTTCTCAAGTATCTGACCGATTTACCCTCTGCTGCTGACGCTGATTCTTCAGACCTGATGCATATCAACCAGGCGGGGAATGACCGCTCAATCACTCTGGAAGTACTGGCCTCAGCCATTTTCAACATCAGATACCCAGTTGGAAAAGTTGAGTGGTTTGCTAACGACACCAACCCCAATGCAATCTGGGCTGGGTCTACATGGGCGCGAGTTCCAGGGAAAGGGAAGACGGTACGCATCGCTAATAGTAGTGGTAGTGATGTTTTACAGCAGGGTGGTTCGGATACGTCGGCTATATCAATAAGCAACCTTCCACCGCATAAACACGACTATTCAGGTAAAACCGCTTCCTACGACTATGGGACCAAGACCACCACATCCGACACTCACAACCACACATATCAGCGTCGAAATGGGGCTGATAGTGGTGATGTTGGTTCTGGTGGGAATATTTACGACCAGGGTCCGGTATCAACAAATAATACATCCAGCGACACACATAACCACACGGTGGCGATAGGTGCACATGAGCATGATTATTCTGGCTCAACTGCAAACACAGGTAGCGGCTCCGCTCTTGACGTAACTAATGCATATATCAAATTAGCAGCCTGGTACAGGACAGCATAAATGGCAGAACAAAAAGTAAAACTCACAGACCTTCCGGCAGCCACGGATACCATTGATACCGCTCAGTTACTGATAAACCAGAACAGTACAGACCAGAAGCTTCCAGTTACACACTTCCTTCGAGCCAAAAACAACCTCTCAGAACTTACAAACTTCGCTCAGGCGCGAGCTAATCTTGATGTCCCTTCAGTAGGTGAGGTGGACAGTAAATTATCAGGGTTTATTGATGGAACATACACCTTCAGCGCTGGCGGCTCTCTGGCCTCACGCAATGATTTTATCTGGGATGAAGAGAGCAAGAGCTGGTATTACTGGAGCGGCACGTTACCAAAAGAAGTTCCTGCCGCATCAAACCCTGGGTCTACTGGAGGAATTGGAGCTGGCGCCTGGAATGGAGTAGGCGACGCATCTCTTCGTGCAGCACTGGCAGCGTCCACGGGGTCTGCGCTGGTCGGTCACGAAGGACATACCGTTGGTCAGTATCTTGATGGCGTCGGGAAGATGGTATTCCCGGGAGATGACCTGAAGGCCGCTCTGGAAAGTGCCAACAATGGAGATACGGTTATCGTTTCGGGGGATGTGACACTTAATCAATCTGTGATTGTGCAAAAGGCTGTACAGTTAAAAAGGGTCAACGGAGGACGGATTCTCTGGAATGGTCCGGGCAATGCATGCATTCGCTATATACTGCCGGTCAAAAAAACTATTACCACTCCTGTTCAGTTTCTTCAAGGTTACAATTCAGCTACTTTCCCCGATGGTCACGGTTTAGTTGTCGGTGACTGCTTAGAAGCCCACTCTACATCTGTAAGGTTTACGGATTTAAGTGGAAATAATTACACCCGTGGTCAATTCTTCTTTGTAGAATCTGTAAGCGGAAATACGGTTGTGTTCACTCCAGGTGTTATCGAAGGCTTCACCTCCTCTGAAATAATAGTTACGGATACCTTGCGTGGTATGGATTTTGATGTAGAGATAGTTACGGTTAAAGCCCCAACAGGAAGTCCTACTGGCGTGCTCATGGACATCCATTGCGCCAGAGATATGACTGGTAAATTCCGCATTAAGGGGAATGAAGATGAGCAATACGGATTGGCGGTAACAGGACACAACAACCACTTTGATGTTGATGTGTGGGGGATTACGTCAGGATATGGGCAAGTTTCTGTGCCGGGATATGGTGTCAATGTGGTAGGTACAGATATGAGAATTACTGGTTCAGGTGGTAGATGTCGTCATGTATACGAAATCCCATCTGGTAATGTTCTTAGCGCTAATATTGAATTTGATATGCACGTAGTCAAATCTGCCAATACCCCTCTTTTCTTGTATGCAGCAGGTGCTCATGCAAACGCAGTAGGTTGGAAGGCGCGCGGTTCTGTTTCTGGTTCTGGTTATCCCGCCGTTGTTGTTCGCCGATGGCTGGAAGACGCCAACCCGTGAATTTCTTGAACACGGGCGCGAGATTTTCGGTCTGGCGCTGGCGTTGGTGCTGGTTACGGTCGTCGGCATTGGTTTTCTGATCTACTGGCTGGTGCCGGGGATCCCGCTGATTCCGGCCTTTGCACTGGCGGCCGTGTTGTCGCCAACCGATGCGGTCGCGCTTTCCGGTATTGTCGGTGAAGGCCGGATCCCGAAGAAAATTATGGGCATCCTGCAAGGTGAGGCGTTGATGAACGACGCCTCCGGCCTGGTGTCACTGAAATTTGCCGTTGCCGTGGCGATGGGCACGATGGTGTTTACCGTCGGCGGCGCGACGGTGGAATTCTTAAAAGTGGCGATAGGCGGTATTCTGGCGGGCTTTGTGGTCAGTTGGTTGTACGGTCGCTCACTGCGTTTTCTCAGCCGCTGGGGCGGCGATGAACCGGCGACACAAATCGTCCTGCTGTTCCTGCTGCCGTTCGCATCCTATCTGATCGCGGAACACATTGGCGTCTCTGGTATCCTTGCCGCTGTAGCGGCCGGTATGACTATCACCCGTTCCGGCGTGATGCGCCGTGCGCCGCTGGCGATGCGTCTGCGTGCGAACAGTACCTGGGCGATGCTTGAGTTTGTGTTTAACGGCATGGTCTTTTTGCTGTTGGGTCTGCAACTGCCGGGGATTCTTGAATCGTCGCTGGTGGCGGCGGAGGCCGATCCAAACGTTGAAATCTGGATGTTGTTTACCGACATCATTCTGATTTATGTGGCGCTGATGCTGGTGCGTTTTGGCTGGCTGTGGACGATGAAAAACTTCAGCCAACGTTTCCTGAAAAAGAGACCGATGGAGTTTGGTTCCTGGACGACACGCGAGATTTTGATCGCCTCGTTCGCCGGGGTACGCGGGGCGATTACGTTAGCAGGTGTACTCTCCATCCCGCTGCTGTTGCCGGATGGCAACGTCTTCCCGGCGCGTTATGAGCTGGTCTTCCTGGCCGCGGGCGTGATCCTGTTCTCGCTGTTTGTGGGTGTGGTGATGCTGCCTATCCTGCTGCAACATATTGAGGTGGCTGACCATTCTCAGCAGCAAAAAGAGGAACGGATTGCCCGCGCTGCCACGGCAGAAGTGGCGATTGTCGCGATCCAGAAAATGGAGGAGCGCCTGGCGGCGGATGCTGAAGAGAACATCGATAATCAGCTACTGACAGAGGTGAGTTCTCGTGTCATCGGTAACCTGCGCCGACGTGCTGACGGGCGCAATGATGTCGAGAGTTCGCTTCAGGAAGAGAATCTGGAACGCCGCTTCCGCCTTGCGGCGCTGCGTTCTGAACGGGCGGAACTCTACCATCTGCGCGCCACCCGTGAAATCAGCAATGAGACCTTGCAGAAACTGCTGCACGATCTGGATTTGCTGGAAGCATTGCTCATCGAGAATCAATAACACCCACGTGCTGCCTGATGGCGCTACGCTTATCAGGCCTGTGGTTTGTGCATTTGTAGGCCGGATAAGGCGTCAGCCGTCATCCGGCAATTTAGTTCCATAGCCTGATGACGCTACGCTTATCAGGCCTACGGTTCGTGCTTTTGTAGGCCGGATAAGGCGTCAGCCGTCATCCGGTAATTTAGTTTCATAGCCTGATGACGCTACGCTTATCAGGCCTACGCTTCGTGCATTTGTAGGCCGGATAAGGCGTCAGCCGTCATCCGGCGGTGCGATGTTATTGGTCAACGGCGGGTAACCAAAAGCCTTCGCAACAGGCCAGCCACGCTTTAGCACTGTGTGAGAGATAGACCCCTTCGCGCCAAATCATGCCTAACTCCCAGCGCAATTCGCTCTCCAGCGGGATCCAGCGGAGCGTATTTTTATCCAGCCGCTCGCAAATCGGCTCCGGCAGAATGGCAATGCCAACCCCCGCCTGCACCATAGCAGCAAGAAAATCCCACTGCCCGCTACGCACCGCGATACGCGGCTTGACGTCATGTTCGCTGAACAACTGCATGAGCTGACGACTCAGTGCGAAATCTTCGTTGTAGATCAGCAATGGATGCCCGGCCAGCGCTTGCGGCGAGACGGAGTCGCATTGCAACCACTGCCCAGAACGGGGCACCAGCACGCAGAGCGGGTGGCTGAACAGCGGTAGCGTTGCAAGTCCGCTCTCTTCCTCTACCGGCAGGGCAGTCATCGCCACATCCAGTTCGCCATTTATGACCGCCTGTTGAACCGTCAGACCGCCAAATTCAGAAACTTTAAGTTCCACGCCGGGGTAACGCTGGCGAAACAGGCCGATCGGTCCGGCCATCAGCGTCCCTACCATCGGCGGTATGCCGAGGCGCAACAGTCCTTTATTGAGATGATTGATGTCGCTCAGTTCGGCTTCCAGTTGACGAAATTCGGCCAGAATCGCCAGCCCGCGCTCGAAGACGACCCGGCCCGTATCGGTCAGCAGGAGCTTGCGGCCATCGCGGAGCAGTAGCGTACAGTTGAGTTCGTCTTCCAGATTTTTCAACATTTTGCTGATGGTTGGCTGGGTGACAAAGAGTTTCTCCGCCGCGCGGGTGAAGCTCTGCTGGCGCACCACTTCGACAAAATAACGCAGCGTTCTGATATCCATGAGTATTCCTTCCGACTATGCCTGTAATGATTTTAATTCATTTCAGTCATCGGCGGTGGCTCTCTATACTGGCGCTCCCTATTATTTTTCAGGATGTTCCCTCATGGCTGTGGCGATTAGCCGCGTTACGCCTGCCGTTATGCAACGGCTCCAGATACCGGTTCAGGTACTGCTGTATGCAGGTTTGTTTATCGTTGCGCAATATCTTGTTTCCTGGCTGCATCTCCCGCTACCGGCCAATCTGGTGGGCATGATGCTGATGCTGGCGCTGATTGTGTGCCGTATCCTTCCGCTGAGCTGGGTTCGCGCTGGCGCACGCTGGCTGTTGGCGGAAATGCTGTTGTTCTTCGTGCCCGCTGTCGTAGCGGTGGTGAATTACGCTCATCTGCTGCTGGTCGACGGCTGGCGGATTTTCTCGGTAATCGCCATCAGTACGCTGATGGTGCTGGGTGCGACGGCGTGGGTGGTTGATAAAGTCTATCGCTATGAAATCAGCAGGTTAAATCGTGACTAACCTCCAGCTCAGCGTTCTCTGCCTGGCGATCACGCTGGTCATCTATTTCGCCAATAAACGTCTGTATCGCCGTTTTCGCAAACTGCCGCTGATGCCGCTGGTTCTCACGCCTGCGCTACTGGTATTGATGCTGGTGTTCGGTCACATCTCCTGGCAGAGCTACATTGGTGAATCACACTGGTTGCTGTGGCTGCTGGGGCCGGCGACGATCGCTTTCGCGGTGCCGGTTTACGACAATTTCGCCATTATCAAACGTCACTGGATGTCGCTTACCGCGGGCGTAGTGACGGCGACCATTGTTGCGGTCACCAGTTCAGTGTGGCTGGCCCGCTTATTTACCTTGTCGGATGAAATTCAGCGCAGTCTGGCGGTGCGTTCAGTGACTACGCCATTTGCCCTGGCGGCGGCCGAACCGCTGGGTGGACAACCGGATCTGGTGGCGCTGTTTGTGGTAGTGACTGGCGTGTTTGGCATGGCGGTAGGCGATGCGCTGTTTCTGCGTCTGTCGATTCGCGAAGGAATGGCGAAAGGGGCAGGGTTTGGTGCGGCCTCGCATGGAGCGGGAACGGCGCGTTCTTATGAACTCGGTCAACAGGAAGGGGTGGTAGCCAGCCTGGTAATGATGCTTTCCGGCGTGGTGATGGTACTGGTTGCACCGTTGGTGGCGAGGGTTATGTTCTGATTTTTCGGTTGGCGATATTCTTACTTTTTCTCACGCCTTATACTGACGATTAACTTTAATCACCATGTAAGGATACTAAGCGTGAAATATTTGTGGCTATCAGCCCTTCTGTTCAGTTATACCGCTTTAGCCTATTGTCCCGATGAAGACCAACAGGTGACCTTTCAGGGAACATTGACCCAGGAGACCCGGCCTGGCCCGCCAAACTATGAAAGCATCAAGGATGGTGATGAAGCGATAACTTATGATTATCTTAAGCTGGATCAACCGCTTGAATGTGATGTTGGTGGTGAGAGTGAGAGCGTACCGCTAGTGCAGCTTATTTTGATGGGCAAAAATAAGCCAGGATACGCCGATCTGGCTCCTCTTTTAGGGAAAGAGGTTATGCTGAACGGAAAAACGATGTATGCCCAGTTTGGTCGTCACTATACACCCGTTCTTCTCATACTTGATGACGTGAAAACGGCTAGCTCGCTTACCACGCCAGAAGATAAGAAGAGCGCACTCATTCAGTTCCAACAGTTTCAGCAGGTGTTGCGCGAGAAAAATGTTGCTGCGCTGAAATCGTATTTTGTATTCCCGTTCCCGGGGGATCTTTGGGATTTTATACCTTACAATGACGCGAAAGTTTCTGTGACGGATCAGCTTACTGAGGCGGAGTTTGATAAAAATGGCTCATTGATTATTGATGGGTTACAGATGCTGAGCGATCTTGATGTTAACCCTGGATCGTTGTCGATAAAAGAGTACCGGATTAACGCGCTTTCAGCACAAGAGCAGAGTAGGAAATATTTTCCTGGTGATGAAGATGGTGAGTTTTATTATGAGGAAAATGGTCAGCGTCACAGGGTGAACGGAACTTGCGATACAGTTGCCAGCGGGGAATTTGATGAGGGTGTTTTATCTGTTTCGATAGGTACAATTGCCAATGAGCAACTGCCAGGGCTTTCAGAATATTGTGATGGTGCTACATCATATTTGTTTAAGTTAATTGATGGAAAACTTCGTTTGGTGAGTAGTTTTAGCGCGGGATAACACCCTATATTACGTTGTACTACTTTGGAAATAAAAAATAAGGATGTTAAGTGAACATACTCAATGAGTTACTGATGGGTTGGAAAAGTGGTGTTATGGGGAGATTAAAGTTTTTTCTCTATAGCATTGGGATTACCTTTATTATGCTATCTACAGGATTGCTTTCAATTATATATAATCATAATTTATTCGTACTTTTTCTCTTTTGTGTAGTGGTTTTTTTAGGTTATTACTGCATTGTTTTAATCGCCATGAAACGATATCGGGAGTTGGTTCCTTTTCCATTCATCAGTGTGGTTATTCACTTTGGAGCATGGTCGCTGGCAATTGGGGAGGATTGGCAGTGGCTAAATTTGGTGTGCGGGATTATTTTCTTGTTTCTAATGGTCGCTCCTGCTCGTCGCTTTATAAACGATGAGAACCCCTCATAAATGACAGAAAATCTCCCCGACCTGCACGGCCGGGGAGATTAGCATATTAATGCGCGCGGCCTTGTTCTACACCGTAGCCCGTCTGGGAACGGATAAACTGGGCGCGGAACTGTTCGCGTTCACGATTCCCTTCTGCCGAGTTATCGGTCGCAGAGAAGAACCAGATCCCGAGGAAGGCCACGCTGATGGAGAACAGCGCCGGGTATTCATACGGGAAGATAGCCTTTTCATGACCGAGAATCTGGACCCAAATGGTTGGGCCGAGGATCATCAGCACCACGGCGGTTAGCAGACCTAACCAGCCGCCCATCATGGCGCCACGCGTGGTCAGCTTCGACCAGTACATGGACAGCAGGATGATCGGGAAGTTACAGCTTGCCGCGATAGCAAACGCCAGCCCCACCATGAAGGCGATGTTCTGATTCTCGAACAGCACGCCGAGAATAATGGCGATGACGCCCAGCACCAGCACGGTAATTTTTGATACCCGCAACTCTTCACGTTCTGTCGCCCCTTTACGGAACACGTTGGCGTAGAGATCGTGAGAAACGGCGGATGCGCCCGCCAGCGTCAGACCGGCGACCACAGCCAGAATCGTGGCGAACGCCACGGCGGAAATAAAGCCGAGGAACAGGTTGCCGCCCACCGCATTCGCCAGGTGTACCGCCGCCATGTTGTTGCCGCCAATCAGCGCGCCCGCTGCGTCTTTATACGCCGGATTTGCGCCAACCAGCATGATTGCGCCAAAGCCGATGATAAAGGTCAGGATGTAGAAGTAACCCATAAAACCGGTGGCATAGAACACGCTCTTACGCGCTTCGCGGGCATCGCTGACCGTGAAGAAACGCATCAGGATGTGCGGCAAACCTGCGGTGCCAAACATCAGGCCGAGACCCAGCGAAAGCGCGGAGATCGGATCTTTCACCAGCCCGCCAGGGCTCATGATTGCCGCGCCTTTCGGGTGAACCGCCATCGCTTCGGTAAACAGGTTATTGAAGCTAAAGCCGACGTGCTTCATCACCATAAAGGCCATAAAACTGGCGCCGAACAGCAGTAACACGGCTTTGATGATCTGCACCCATGTGGTCGCCAGCATGCCGCCGAACAGCACGTACATCATCATCAGTACGCCGACCAGCACCACGGCGACGTGGTAGTTCAGGCCGAACAGCAGCTCAATCAATTTACCCGCGCCCACCATCTGGGCAATCAGATAGAGTGCGACGACCACCAGTGAACCGCAGGCTGACAGAATGCGGATCGGCCCCTGTTTAAGGCGATAGGAAGCCACATCGGCGAAGGTATAGCGCCCGAGGTTACGCAGACGCTCGGCGATCAGGAACAGAATAATCGGCCAGCCCACCAGAAAGCCCAGCGAGTAGATTAAGCCGTCGTATCCGGAGGTGAACACCAGGGCGGAAATTCCGAGGAACGACGCCGCAGACATGTAATCGCCCGCAATCGCCAGACCGTTCTGGAAACCGGTGATATTGCCGCCTGCCGTGTAGTAGTCGCTACGAGAACGCACGCGTTTTGACGCCCAGTACGTAATGCCGAGCGTAAACACGACGAAAATCAGGAACATCACAATCGCCTGCCAGTTGGTTGGCTGGCGTTGCACTGCGCCGCTAATGGCATCCGCCGCGTTGGCCGCGAAGGGTAGTGTGGCGGCAAGCGCCGTCAGGACTCTCTTCATGATGCATTAACCTCACGCAATACCGCGTTATTAAGACGGTCGAATTCGCCGTTCGCCCGCCAGATATAAATACCGGTCAGAATAAAGGAGATCAGAATGACTCCCACGCCAATCGGAATACCTCGGGTGACGCTGGTACCCTCATGAAGCGGGGTTCCCAACCAGCCAGGCGCAAAGGCAATGAGCAGAATAAAGCTGATATAAACCACCAGCATGATAATTGACAGAATCGTGGCAAACCGTTGCCTTTTTTCGACTAACTCCCTGAAACGCGCACTGTCTTCTATCCGCTGATAAATGGTGTCATTCATCACAGAGTCTCCAGAGGCCCCTTGCGTCTTTCGCGTTACAGGCACGACCTGACTCTGTCGCAGTCCTGTAATACGAAATCCTTGGGGGAGGTTGTTATATTTTCCCTCCCAATAAAGAGAGGGTAGGGTCAGAACCTGTAGGCCCGATAAGCAGAGCGCCATCGGGCATTGTTAAGGCTATGGTTATGAAGGCATCGCGATGGCCTGCTTCTCTTCGAGCAGTTTCTCTACGACGCCCGGATCGGCGAGGGTCGAGGTATCGCCCAGATTGCTGGTATCGCCTGCAGCGATCTTGCGCAAAATACGGCGCATGATTTTGCCGGAACGGGTTTTTGGCAGAGAGTCCGTCCAGTGCAGCACGTCTGGCGTCGCCAGCGGGCCAATCTCTTTACGTACCCAGTTGCGCACTTCGGCGTACAGTTCCGGTGAGGGTTCTTCACCGTGATTCAGCGTCACATAGGCGTAAATCGCCTGGCCCTTGATGTTGTGAGGGATGCCGACCACTGCCGCTTCCGCGATTTTCGGATGCGCCACCAGCGCAGATTCGATCTCTGCCGTGCCCAGACGGTGACCGGAGACGTTCAGCACATCATCCACACGACCGGTGATCCAGTAGTAACCGTCTTCATCACGGCGTGCGCCGTCGCCGCTGAAATACATATTCTTGAAGGTTGAGAAATAGGTCTGCTCAAAGCGTTCGTGATCGCCAAACAACGTACGCGCCTGACCCGGCCAGGAGTCGGTGATTACCAGATTGCCTTCGGTTGCCCCTTCCTGCGGGTTGCCTTCGTTATCCACCAGCGCGGGCTGCACGCCGAAGAACGGGCGGGTTGCGGAACCAGCTTTCAGTTCGGTCGCGCCGGGCAGCGGGGTGATCATGAAGCCGCCGGTTTCGGTCTGCCACCAGGTATCCACCACCGGACATTTTTCGTTACCGATCTTCTTCCAGTACCACTCCCACGCTTCCGGGTTGATGGGTTCACCCACCGATCCCAGAATGCGCAGCGAGGCGCGGCTGGTGCCTTCGATCGCCTTATCGCCTTCGGCCATCAGGGCGCGAATTGCCGTAGGCGCGGTATAGAGAATGTTGACCTTATGCTTGTCCACTACCTGGCTCATACGCGCCGGGGTTGGCCAGTTTGGTACGCCTTCAAACATCAACGTAGTGGCGCCGCAGGCGAGTGGACCATATAACAGATAGCTGTGCCCGGTGACCCAGCCCACGTCGGCGGTACACCAGTAAATATCGCCCGGATGATAGTCAAACACATACTTAAAGGTGGTCGCGGCATACACCAGATAGCCGCCGGTGGTGTGCAGCACGCCCTTCGGTTTACCGGTGGAGCCGGAGGTATAGAGGATGAACAGCGGATCTTCGGCATTCATCTCTGCGGGTTGATGTTCAGCACTGGCTTTTTCAATCAGACTGCTCCACCAGAGGTCGCGGCCTTCCTGCCATTCGATGTTGCCGCCGGTGCGCTTGAGCACAATCACATGTTCGATGGTTTTCACGTTCGGGTTTTTCAGCGCATCGTCGACGTTTTTCTTCAGTGGAATGTTGCGGCCCGCCCGCACGCCCTCGTCGGCAGTGATCACCAGCTTTGAGCTGGAGTCAATAATGCGTCCGGCCACCGCTTCCGGCGAAAATCCGCCAAAAATCACCGAATGCACAGCGCCAATGCGCGCACAGGCCAGCATCGCGACAGCGGCTTCCGGTACCATCGGCATATAGATAGCCACCACATCGCCTTTTTTAATGCCCAGATCCTGCAAGGTATTGGCGAAACGGCAGACATCGCGATGCAGTTCACGATACGTGATGTGCTTGCTCTGTGAGGCGTCATCGCCTTCCCAGATGATGGCGGTGCGATCGCCATTTTCTTGCAGGTGACGGTCAAGACAGTTCGCCGCCAGGTTCAGCGTACCATCCTCGTACCATTTAATGGACACATTGCCTGGCGCGAAAGAGGTGTTCTTCACTTTCTGGTACGGCGTGATCCAGTCAAGAATTTTTCCCTGCTCGCCCCAGAAGGTATCTGGATCGTTAATAGATTGTTGGTACTTCGCTTCATACTGCTCCGGATTTATCAGGCAACGATCCGCAATGTTTGCGGGAATAGCGTGTTTATGTATTTGGCTCATGGCTTTTGTTCTCCTTGTAGAATGTTAATAATATGTCTCATAAACGTTAAATGTAGGGACTTTGACAGTTTTGTTTAGCTTTTGCGCGACAGATCACGCAATAAGGGAACTGTGTAAATAAGCGGCAATACGTTTTTTGAAGGAAACCAACAAAAGTTGCTTAAATCTTTGGGGAACAGGGGGTTATGTTAAGTTTTAATGCAAGGAGAGCAGGGGTAAAAAACGCGAAAGGGTAGAGGGAAAATCACTTCACTAACTCTAAAGTGGTATTTTACATACACTTACAATTGATTAAAGACAACATTTTATGTGTGGTTTTTTGTTACATCTGGATAAGAGCAATGTCATGGCGGTTATGTGCGGTTATCGTCATGGACAGAATAAAAAAGAACCGTCATTGAACGCAATGGCGCAATCTGGATGGGACCTCTATGGGAAGGATTACACTACGCGCACGCCGTTTCTTCAGCCTGATCGTACCGCTATTTTTCATTTCTGCGGTTTACGCTGAGCAAACGCCCGAACCCGCAAAAACCGTTACCGTTGAAGCGAAGAATGACGTCTTCGCTCCTCAGCATCCCGATCAATACCTCTCCTGGAAAGCCACCTCGGAGCAATCAACGCGTGAAGACGCGCTGGCTGAAGATCCGCGTCTGGTGATCCTCTGGGCGGGATACCCCTTCTCCCGCGATTACAACAAACCGCGAGGACACGCCTATGCGGTGACCGACGTCCGCGAAACGCTACGTACCGGCGCACCGAAAAATGCCGAAGATGGCCCATTGCCGATGGCCTGCTGGAGCTGTAAAAGCCCGGACGTGGCGCGTCTGATCCAAAAAGAGGGTGAAGATGGATACTTCCACGGTAAATGGGCGCGCGGCGGCCCGGAAATCGTCAACAACTTAGGCTGTGGCGATTGCCATAACACGGCGTCTCCTGACTTTGCGAAAGGCAAACCTGAGCTGACGCTGTCTCGGCCTTACGCCGAGCGTGCGATGGAAACCATTGGCAAACCGTTCGATAAAGCCAGCCGTTTCGATCAGCAGTCGATGGTGTGTGGACAGTGCCACGTGGAGTACTACTTTGACGGCAAAAACAAAGCCGTTAAGTTCCCGTGGGATGAGGGGATGAAAGTCGAGAACATGGAGAAATACTATGACGCCATTGCGTTCTCCGACTGGACCAACTCACTGTCAAAAACGCCGATGCTGAAAGCGCAGCACCCGGAATATGAAACCTGGAGCACGGGTATCCACGGCAAAAACAACGTGACCTGTATCGATTGTCATATGCCGAAGGTGCAAAACGCCGAAGGTAAACTCTATACCGATCATAAGATTGGCAATCCGTTCGACAACTTCCCGCAGACCTGTGCGAACTGCCATACCCAGGACAAAGCGACCCTGCAAAATGTGGTGGCTGAGCGTAAAAAGGCCATTAGCGAGCTGAAAATCAAAGTGGAAGATCAATTGGTTCATGCCCATTTTGAAGCGAAAGCCGCCTGGGATGCGGGTGCGACGGAAGCGGAAATGAAGCCGATTCTGGAAGATATCCGCCATGCGCAATGGCGCTGGGATCTGTCGATCGCCTCTCACGGTATCCATATGCATGCCCCGGAAGAAGGTCTGCGGATGCTGGGCAGTGCGATGGATAAAGCGGCGGATGCCCGGACAAAACTGGCGCGCCTGCTGGCAACCAAAGGCATAACCCATGAAATAGCCATTCCGGATATTTCCACCAAAGAGAAAGCCCAGGCAGCCATTGGTCTGAACATGCAGCAGATTAACGCTGAGAAGCAGGAGTTCATCAAAACGGTGATTCCGCAGTGGGAAGACCAGGCGCGTAAAAACGGTCTGTTAAGCCAATAACCTCATATGTGACAAATTTGCCGGATGACAGCGCAAGCGCTTTATCCGGCCTACGGAAGTCTTGTAGGCCGGACAAGCGTAGCGCCATCAGGCATTATGCAACGGAGTGAATATGAGCGTATTACGTTCGTTATTAACTGCTGGGGTGCTGGCGTCAGGTCTGTTATGGAGCCTGAGTGGGTTCACTGCCACGCCAACACCGCAGGAGTCTGAACGCTGGACGGTCACCCAACAGCGTAGCCCGGACGCCGCGTGTCTGGACTGTCATAAGCCGGATACCGAAGGGATGCATGGTAAACATGCGTCCGTCACCAATCCGAATAACCAACTGCCGATCACCTGTACCAACTGTCACGGCCACCCGTCGCCTCAGCATCGCGAAGGGGTGAAGGATGTGATGCGCTTTAACGAGCCGATGTACAACGTGGAGCAGCAGAACAGCGTCTGTCTGTCCTGTCACCTGCCTGAGCAGTTGCAAAAAGCATTCTGGCCGCACGATGTCCACGTGACAAAAGTGGCCTGCGCCAGTTGTCACTCGCTGCATCCGAAGCAAGACACGATGCAGACGTTAAGCGATAAAGGACGGATTAAGATTTGCGTCGATTGCCACAGCGATCAGCGTAACAATCCGAACTTTAACCCGGCGTCTGTTCCTTTGCTTAAGGAGCATCCATGAGTTGCTCTCGTCGCCAGTTCATCACCGGCGTCGGCGCGCTGGTGGCCGTCAGCGGTACTGCAGGACGCGTGGTGGCGAAAACGTTGAATATCAACGGGGTGCGGTATGGCATGGTGCATGATGAGTCTTTGTGCATCGGCTGTACCGCCTGTATGGATGCCTGTCGGGAAGTCAACAATGTACCGGAGGGTGTGTCACGTCTGACGATCATTCGCAGCGAACCGCAGGGCGCGTTTCCGGATGTGAAATATCGCTTCTTCCGCCATTCGTGCCAGCACTGCGATCACGCGCCGTGTGTGGATGTCTGTCCGACCGGCGCATCGTATCGCGATACCGCCAATGGCATTGTGGATGTGAATCCGGATCTCTGCGTCGGCTGCCAGTATTGCATCGCCGCCTGTCCGTACCGTGTGCGTTTTATCCATCCGGTGAGCAAAACTGCGGATAAGTGCGATTTCTGCCGCAAAACCAATCTGAAAGCCGGTAAGCTGCCCGCGTGTGTGGAGTCATGTCCAACGAAGGCGCTGACGTTTGGCAATCTGGACGATCCCAACAGCGATATTTCCCGGCTGTTGCGGGAGAAAACGACTTATCGCTACAAGCTGGCGCTGGGAACAAAACCGAAGGTCTACCGCGTTCCCTTTAAATTTGGCGAGGTGAGCCAATGACAAACGCATCTGCTTTCCACTTTGAATCGCTGGTGTGGGACTGGCCCATCGCCATCTACCTGTTTCTGATCGGTATTTCAGCCGGGCTGGTGACGCTGGCGATTCTACTGCGTCGTTTCCATCCGGAGGCGGGTGGGGCGGACAGTACCCTGCTGCGTACTACGCTGGTGGTGGGGCCGGGGGCGATTATTCTCGGTCTGCTGATTCTGGTTTTCCACCTGACGCGTCCCTGGACCTTCTGGAAACTGATGTTCCACTACAGCATGACGTCGGTCATGTCGATGGGGGTCATGCTGTTCCAGCTTTATATGGTCGTACTGATCCTGTGGCTGGCGAAAATCTTTGAAAAAGAGCTTATTGTCCTGCAACAGCGTTGGTTTCCACGTCTCGGGCTGGTGCAGAAAGTCCTGACGATGCTGACGCCGTTCCACCGTGGACTTGAAACGCTGATGCTGGTGCTGGCCGTGCTGCTGGGGGCGTACACCGGCTTTCTGCTGTCGGCGTTGAAATCCTACCCGTTCCTGAATAACCCGATTCTGCCGGTGCTGTTTCTGTTTTCCGGGATCTCATCCGGTGCTGCCGTGGCGCTTATCGCGATGGCTCTTCGGCAGCGGGGGAATCCGCACAGTACGGAGGCGCATTTTGTACACCGTATGGAAACCCCGGTGGTGTGGCTGGAAATCTTCCTGCTGGCCGCATTCTTTGTTGGGTTAGCGCTGGGCGATGACGGCAAAATGCGCGCGCTGTCGGCGGCGTTGGGCGGTGGATTCTGGACCTGGTGGTTCTGGCTTGGCGTGGCAGGGCTGGGATTACTTGTTCCAATGCTGCTCAAACCCTGGGCCAGTCGCCATTCCACCTTTCACGGTGTGCTGGCGGTGTGTGGTGCCAGCCTGACTGGCGTACTGTTACTGCGCTTTTTCATTCTCTATGCAGGACAGCTAACCGTAGCGTAAGGTGATTTCTGGACGTTCTCCTTCCTGAAGCCGGTTTTCTGGCGCTGTTACTCAGTCTCGGGGTCAGCCTGTTGACCCCGATCGCCGTGCTGACAGGTATTCGGCGGCGCTGGCAGGGCGTGATGCGCCTGGCGAGTGTGGGCGTTTGGGGGCAATTTGCTTTCCTGCTGCTCGCTTTCATCATTCTGGTGTTCTGCTTTCTGACCAGCGACTTCTCGGTCATCTATGTGGCGCAACACAGCCATAGCCTGTTGTCATGGGGACTCAAACTGGCGGCGGTGTGGGGCGGGCATGAAGGTTCACTGCTGCTGTGGGTGCTGTTTTTGTCCGGCTGGAGTGCGCTGTTTGCCTGGTGCTACCGCCATGAGTCTGATTCCCTGTTTCCGCTCACGCTCACTGTACTCTCGGTTATCACGGCGTTATTGCTGCTGTTTGTGGTGGTATGGTCCGATCCGTTTGTCCGCATCTTTCCCCCAGCCATAGAAGGGCGCGATCTCAACCCGATGTTGCAACATCTGGGGCTGATTCTGCATCCGCCATTACTGTATCTGGGTTACGGTGGATTGATGGTCGCGGCAGGCGTGGCGCTGGCCTCGCTGCTGCAAGGGACATTCACCAAAACCACCGCCTGGGTATGCTGGCGCTGGGCGCTGCCCGGCTGGTGTGCGCTGACGCTCGGCATCATTCTTGGCTCCTGGTGGGCCTATTGTGAGCTGGGCTGGGGCGGCTGGTGGTTCTGGGACCCAGTTGAAAACGCCTCTTTATTACCCTGGCTTTCCGCCAGCGCGCTGCTGCACAGCCTGTACGTGTCGCGTGAGCGCGGCATGTTCCGCCACTGGTCGCTGTTGCTGGCGATTGTCACCCTAATCCTCTCTTTGTTAGGAACATTGATTGTCCGCTCTGGCATTCTCGTTTCCGTACATGCTTTTGCGCTGGATAACGTCCGCGCCGTGCCGTTGTTTGCGTTATTTGCCACCCTGAGCCTGGCTGCGCTCGGTCTTTACGGCTGGCGAGCGCGGGAGCATCCACAGACGCTGCGGTTGGGTGGAAAGTCGCGTGAGTTACTGATTCTGGCTGCACTTTTGCTGTTTTGCGCGGTGCTGCTGGTTGTACTGATGGGGACGCTGTACCCGATGGTCTACGGCCTGCTGGGGTGGGGAAAACTCTCCGTGGGGGCGCCTTATTTCAACCGCGCCACGCTGCCGTTTGGTCTGCTGATGCTGGCAGTGATTATTATCACCCTGGTGAAAAACCGGAGCGGATCGCTACGGCGCACGCTTCCGGCACTATTGGCGCATACCGGCGTGCTGGTCTTCGCGGCAGGCATCGTTGTCTCCAGCGGCAGTCGTCAGGAGATCAGTCTGAATTTGAGTGCAGGCCAACGGGTTGAACTGGCAGGGTATACCTTCCGCTTTGAACGGCTGGATCTTGCCGCGAAAGGAAACTACACCACTGAAAAGGCGCTTATTTCGCTGTGGCAGGGCGAAAAACGGATTGGCAGCCTGACGCCGGAACGACGCTTTTACCCGGCACGCCGCCAGCAGATGATGGAACCGGGTATTCGCTGGAGTCTGCTGCACGACTGGTATGCGGTGATGGGGGAAAAAACCGGACAGGATCGGTATGCCATGCGGCTGTACGTACAGAGCGGCGTGCGCTGGATATGGGGCGGCGGACTGCTAATGATTGCCGGGGCGTTACTCAGTGGCTGGCGAGGGAGAAAGCGTGATGCGTAATCCGCGGGAATTTTTGCCGGATGGCGGCGTACGGTTTAAGCACGGCGTAGGCCTGATAAGCGCAGCGCCATCAGGCACAATAATTGCGTTTATCTTACTGCTTGTTATCTCTTTTACAGCCCGCGCCCAGGTTGTGGATACCTGGGTTTTTGACAATCCGCAGCAGCAGGAAAAGGCGTTGTCCATTGCCAGCCAGTTACGCTGTCCGCAGTGCCAGAACCAAAACTTGCTGGAATCCAATGCGCCGGTGGCGGTCAGTATGCGTCACCAGGTTTACACCATGGTGGCGGAAGGAAAAAGCGAAGCCGAAATCACCGCATGGATGACCGAACGCTATGGTGATTTTGTCCGTTATAACCCGCCGCTGACTGCGCAAACGTTCGTACTGTGGGCGCTGCCGTGCCTGTTGCTCCTGCTGACAGGCGGGATTTTGTGGCGTGTGGCCAGGCGAAAAGGGGGGAGCGATGAGGCATCCTGAACCGTTACGTCCTGTCCCCGTCAAACGACTGGCACTGGCCGTGGTGCTGATGATCATCGCCTGCCTCTGTGGTTATCTGCTGTCGCCAAAATGGCAGGCTGTGCGTCACGAACTAACGCGACGAGCCGATCCGCTTTATGAATTTGCACAAACACCAACGGTTGAAGCTCAGTTGTTGGCGCTGCAAAAGCAGATCCGCGCCAATCCGCAGGACAGTGAAAAGTGGGCGCTGCTCGGTGAATATTACCTGTGGCGTAACGATTACGATAATGCGCTGCTGGCGTATCGTCAGGCGCTGCGTCTGCGTGGAGAGAATGCCGAGATCTACTCAGCGTTAGCGACAGTACTCTATTACCAGGCCGGGCAGCATATGACGCCGCCGACGCGAGAGATGATTGATAAGGCTCTGGCGCTGGATGCCTCGGAGGTCACGGCATTGATGCTTCTGGCCTCGGATGCATTTTTGCAGGCGAATTACCCACAAGCGATTTCACAGTGGCAAAAAGTCCTTGATTCGAACTCGCAACGGGTCAATCGCGCGCAGGTCATTGATGCTATCAATATGGCGAAACTGCTGCAGAATCGACAGAAATAATTTTCTTTTTTTGTGATTTTAGCCGTGATTGCTGAATAAAAAACAGGCAAATGAACGTTTTGAGAAAAATAATTCACGATAGTTATAATTCAAAAACTGTGATTTAAAAATCTTTCCATAACAAATAGTTATTCATAATAATCGCCATAAATTCGCGTTATTATGCATTTTTTAATCGTAAAGCCCCGTTCTTAGAGGGTTGCGCAATGCGCCCTGCAAATGGTACTGATTATACACCCGTCATACTTTAAGCTGTAGGTATGTTGGCGCTCCTCGCTCACCCCACTCACTTACTGATGTAAGCGCCTGGGGATTCGCTGCGTCGCCGCCTTCCTGCAACGCGAATGATTCAGGGCGTAAGCGTTAATAAAATCGATAAACCAACGCAACACAATTCATACCCTTTCAGTATGTAACTGTTCCTGTGCTTTTTGCAGGAATGGCGTTCCATTGAGGAAGTCCGTCGTTATGAAAAGTTTTAAACTCAGTCTGGCCTGGCAGATCCTGATTGCCATGGTGCTGGGCATTCTACTCGGCAGTTATCTGCATTATCACAGCGACAGCCGCGAGTGGCTGATTGCAAACCTGCTCTCTCCGGCAGGGGATATTTTTATCCATCTGATTAAAATGATCGTGGTGCCGATTGTCATCTCCACGCTGATTGTCGGGATTGCCGGGGTTGGCGATGCGAAACAGTTGGGCCGTATCGGCGCGAAAACCATTATCTATTTCGAAGTGATCACAACCATCGCCATTATCCTCGGGATTACGCTGGCGAATGTGTTCCAGCCAGGCTCCGGCATTGACATGTCGCAACTGGCAACGGTGGATATTTCGAAATATCAAAATACAACGGCAGAAGTACAGAGCCACGCGCATGGCCTGATGGGGACGATTCTGTCGCTGGTGCCGACTAACGTCGTCGCATCGATGGCAAAAGGTGAGATGCTGCCAATCATCTTCTTCTCGGTACTGTTTGGCCTGGGGCTTTCCTCGCTGCCTGCATCGCACCGTGAACCGCTGGTCACTGTCTTCCGCTCCATTTCTGAAACCATGTTTAAAGTCACCCACATGGTGATGCGCTACGCGCCGGTCGGTGTGTTCGCGCTGATTGCCGTGACGGTGGCGAACTTTGGTTTTGCCTCCCTGTGGCCGCTGGCGAAGCTGGTGCTACTGGTTCATTTCGCGATCCTGTTCTTCGCGCTGGTGGTGCTGGGTATCGTTGCACGTCTTTGCGGGCTGAGCGTCTGGATCCTGATTCGTATCCTGAAAGACGAATTGATTCTGGCGTACTCCACTGCCAGCTCCGAGAGCGTTTTGCCGCGTATCATCGAGAAGATGGAAGCGTATGGCGCGCCGGCGTCGATCACCAGTTTCGTGGTACCGACGGGCTACTCCTTTAACCTCGATGGTTCCACGCTGTACCAGAGTATTGCAGCGATCTTTATCGCGCAGTTGTACGGCATTGACTTGTCGCTGTGGCAGGAAATCGTGCTGGTACTGACATTAATGGTCACCTCGAAAGGGATTGCGGGCGTGCCGGGCGTCTCTTTTGTTGTGTTACTGGCGACGCTGGGCAGCGTGGGGATCCCACTGGAAGGTCTGGCCTTTATTGCCGGTGTTGACCGTATTCTCGATATGGCGCGTACGGCGCTGAATGTGGTGGGGAATGCGCTGGCGGTACTGGTTATTGCCAAGTGGGAACATAAATTTGACCGTAAAAAAGCGCTGGCCTATGAGCGTGAAGTGCTGGGCAAATTCGATAAAACGGCACAGTAACGGTTAATGCGTTGCCGGATGGCGCTTCGCTTATCCGGCCTACACATCCTTTGTAGGCCTGATAAGACGCGGAGCGTCGCCATCAGGCAATCCAGTTCACTCATTTGTCAATTGATCAAACTCTTCACAGCCGGTATCGAATCCTTCGGTACAGCTCAAATTTAGCCAGTGCAACGCCTTCTGTTTATTCTTCTCAATAAAGCCTTTTTCGCCGTTGAGAAATATCATTCCCGCCCAGTATTCCGAATAGCCGGTACGAGAAATTGCGGAGCTGCGTTTGAAATACCAGGTCGCTTTGTCGTCGTCTGCCGGAATCCCGACGCCGTTCGCGTAAATCAGACCAAGCAACATTTGAGCGTCTACGGCGACATCGCTCTCCAGATTTTCAGAGGCGTTTTGCAGCAGTGAAATGGCTTTGGCGTAATCAGGTTTACCGGCCTGGGTATTGACCAGAATCCGCGCCAGGGTGATTTCTCCCGCTTTGCTTCCGGCCTGGGCCGCCTTTTCAGCCAGTGTTTTCGCTTCGGGATAATCCAGACTCACCGGATTAGTGATTTTGATTTGCGCCAGCAACGCGCAGGCATCCGCATCGCCATTATCCGCGGATTTCTGTGCCCAATATTCGGCTTTGCTCAAATCGCCGGAGCTGAACCAGCTATCAGCAAGAAAATATTGCGCGCGTCTGTCACCTGCCTCTGCTGCCTGTAAATACTGGCTTCCTGGTTCAGGAGTGGCAGCATGGGCAAAGAATGTCATAAATAACATCAATGCAAAAAGTGATTTCATTTTTAAATTTTATATAAGGTACGGAACGGATAGTATAAAGAGATCGTATGGATAAAAAAACAGCCTCCGGGCGGAGGCTGTTGAGGCTCAATGTTGTGGTTAACCCATTGCGGTTTCGCGCAGACGGGTTTTCAACGCATTGTATTCATTAATCACGTACTGCTCGGCAGCGGACTGGTCGGCGATGGGCTCGACACGCACGGCGCAATACTTGTACTCCGGCGTTTTGGTTATCGGGCTTAAGTTCTCCGTCACCAGTTCGTTACAGGCGCCAATCCACCACTGGTAAGTCATATAAATCGCCCCTTTGTTCGGGCGATCGCTGACCTGCGCACGGGTGATAATTTTGCCTTTACGCGAGTGAACCCAAACCAGCGCTTCATCTTCAATGCCCAGACGCGCGGCGTCGGCCGTGTTGATTTGCGCATAGCCGGGTTCGTCCGCCAGCGCAGCCAGAGCCGCACAGTTACCGGTCATTGAACGACAGGAGTAGTGGCCGACTTCACGCACCGTAGACAGCACCATCGGGTACTCTTCGGTCAGTTTGTCGATCGGCGCAACCCAGTCACAGGTGAAGAACTGCGCCATACCGTTCGGGGTATCAAACTTCTCTTTAAACAGGTAAGAGGTTCCCTGATCGGCATCCGACGTGTCGCGGCAAGGCCACTGGATATAGCCCAGTTCGCCCATCTTCTCGTAAGTCGCACCGTAGAAATCCGGGCACAGATGACGCAACTCATCCCAGATCTCCTGGGTGTTGTTGTAGTGCATCGGATAGCCCATCCGGGTGGCGATCTCACTGATGATTTGCCAGTCGGTTTTCAGATCCCACTTCGGCTCAACGGCTTTAAAGAAGCGCTGGAAGCCACGGTCCGCTGCGGTAAAGACCCCTTCATGCTCGCCCCAGGAGGTCGACGGTAAAATCACATCCGCCGCTGACGCGGTTTTGGTCATGAAGATGTCCTGCACGATGACCAGTTCCAGATCCTCAAAGCCCTTACGTACCGCAGAGAGTTCCGCGTCAGTTTGCAGCGGATCTTCCCCCATGATGTACGCAGCGCGCACTTCGCCATGCGCGGCACGGTGCGGCAATTCGCTGATGCGATAGCCAGTGTGTGCAGGCAGGCTGTCCACGCCCCAGGCTTTGGCGAATTTTTCGCGGTTAGCCGGATCTTTCACATACTGATAGCCAGGATAGGTATCCGGCAGCGCGCCCATATCGCACGCGCCCTGAACGTTGTTCTGGCCGCGTACCGGGTTCACGCCGACGCTCGGTTTACCGAGGTTACCGGTCAGCATTGCGAGGCTGGTGAGCGAACGCACGGTTTCGACACCCTGATAGAACTGGGTAACGCCCATTCCCCAGAGGATCGTTGCGCTTTTCGCACTGGCGTACATCCGCGCCGCCTGGCGAATATCACTGGCGCTGATACCGGTGATGTCCTCAACGGATTCTGGCGTATAGCCTTCGACAATCTTACGGTACTCTTCAAAACCTTCCGTACGTGCGGCGACAAACGCCTGGTCGTACAGGTTTTCTTCAATAATGACATGCCCAATGGCGTTCAACAGCGCGATGTTCGAGCCGTTTCGCAACGCGATGTGCATGTCGGCAATGCGCGCAGTTTCAATTTTGCGCGGATCGCAGACGATAATTTTCGCCCCGTTCCGTTTCGCGTTAATCACATGATTCGCCACGATAGGGTGGGAATCCGCCGGGTTGTACCCGAAGATAAACACGAGATCGGTGTTATCAATTTCGTTAATCGCATTACTCATTGCGCCGTTACCGACCGACTGGTGCAGACCTGCAACCGAAGGGCCGTGTCAGACGCGAGCGCAGCAGTCAACGTTATTGGTACCAATAACGGCGCGCGCAAATTTTTGCATAATATAGTTGGTTTCATTCCCGGTACCGCGTGACGAGCCGGTCGTCTGGATCGCATCCGGGCCGTACTTCGCTTTGATGGCGCTCAGGCGTTCGGCGACGTAGTTCAGCGCTTCATCCCAGGAAACAGATTCCAGTTTGCCGCCACGCTGGCGACGGATCATAGGGGTTTTCAGGCGCGGGGTCAGGATCTGGGTATCGTTAATAAAATCCCAGCCGTAATAGCCCTTCAGACACAGGGTACCCTGATTGGTTTTCCCCTGCGCCGCCTCAGCCCGGACGATTTTGCCGTTATCGACCACCAGGTTGATTTTGCAACCTGATGCGCAATACGGGCAAACCGTGACGACTTTTTTCATCGGTTTCGCTCCAGTTAATCAAATCGCGTATACACGCTTGTCGCCCTGAGTATGCATCTTTTATGCCACATTTAAATTGGGGGCTCTCCCTGATATTACGGGCGATTTTTGGTCAAAACCCTGACGAAAAACAGGCTGTCGTCATATTTGACGTGACGAATCTGCGCGAATGACAACGAATTGGTGTGGCCGCGGGGCCGGGGTTATGTTTCCCGCATTAGGCGAGGCGTATTTCATGTTGCACCTGTTTGAGTTAGCGCAGGTGCTGCGTCAGAAGGGGATAAAAAACGAGATTGCGCCAGTGTTGCCGCGCCCTGCGCGCCGTTGAAGGCGGAAGACGAAGCGGTGATGAAACGCACTGCCTGATACGGCAGTGGACGGCGCAGGTATTTTTGGATCAGGGTAATCAGTGTTTCTCGTGGGAAGGCGTGCATATCCATCACGCCGCCACCCAGAATCACCGCATCGGGATCGAACAGATTTATGCTGGTGGCAATTGCCCGGGCTGCACTTTCCAGTAGATTCTGGACGAATGGCTCCGTGCTTGCATGAACAAATAATTCACTTAGCGCGTAATCCCGGGGCTGTTGTTCGTACCAGCGTTTTAGTGCCAGCCCGGAGCAGACCGTTTCCAGGCATCCTGGGTTGCCGCAGGCGCAGCGTTGCGCCATATCGCCCTGGGGTATATGACCCAACTCGCCTGCCACACCGTGCGCTCCGGTCCAGGGGGCACCGTTCATCCATACCGCGAAACCCATGCCAGTGCCGAGATAGGCTGCCAGAACCTGTTGCTGCGTGAGACGATTTTCCGCCACATCCCAGGACAGTTGTAGGTTAACATCGCGAGAAAATTCCACCGGGCAGCCCAGTGCGTCTTCCAGCTTACCCGCGAGCCCCTGCAACTCCTCCTGCGTCAATGGCAGATTAGGGGAGGAAATAATAGTACGCTTATCTTTGCCAACCAGCGCAGGAAAGCCCATGACCAGTCCTCGACAATGTGCCTGAACGTGTTTAAGTTGCTCGTCAATCATTCCGGTGATACCTGCTGCCACACCGGAAGCTATCACTTCCGCAGTTCGTTTTTTTTCGCAGTAGAGGGTTTCCCCCTCTGCTGTCCGCAGGCAAAAACGGATATGGGTTGCCCCCATATCAACGCCCGCCACAACGTTACGCTGTTTTTGCATGAGGCTGTACCTCGTTTTTTGCCGACAGGATCTGCGCCATCATGATTTTCCATGCGTCGTCGATATTCTCCGCATGGTTGAATAATCCGGAGGTGCCGACAATAAAGACATCCGCGCCAGCTGCCATAAGTTTTTCGTAGGTTGCCTGGTTGCAGGAACCATCGACCTCGATTTCGTATTCCAGGTTCTGACGTTCGCGCCACGCCCTGAGTTCGGCAATTTTATCGAGCATTTCAGGAATGAACGGCTGTCCGGCGAAGCCGGGATCCACCGTCATGACCGTAATTTTGTCGGCCTTATGAATATAGTATTTCATCGCATCAATGGACGTTTCCGGGTTGAGAATCAACCCCACTTTCATGCCATGAAGACGGATTTCGTCGATCAGTCGAAACGCCTGGCCGTTGATCGTTTCTGGATGCAGGGTGATGAAATCCGCGCCAGCGATCGCCAGTTGACCAATATAATCCTGTGGGCGAGTGACCATCAGATGGCAGTCGAGCGGTTTACTCGCCAGTTTTTTAACCTGGCTTACAAAGAATGGTGAAAGAGTCAGGTTTGGCACAAAGTGACCATCCATAATATCGATGTGAAAGTAATCCGCATGACTGTCGATAAATTCGATCTGTTCTTTAAACTTCAACAGATCCATACACATTAAAGAGGGGGAGATTTTCATGAGCAATTCCTTACTTACTGATAAGACGGTCAAGGGCAACTGCCGCGATAATTAATCCGCCCATCACCACCAATTGGTAATAGGTTTGTACCTGCAGAATATTCAGACCGTTGTTGATGGTGCCGATAATCAAACCACCAATCACCACAGAGAAAATACGCCCCTTACCACCGAAGAAACTGGTACCGCCGATGATGGCGCTGGCGATGGCATAAGTCTCAAAACCCATTCCGGCCAGGGGTTCGGCGGCACCTAATCGCGCCGTGGATACGACGCCAGCCAGTCCCGCACAGACACCGGAGATGATAAACACCACCAGAATGTGAAATTTCACATCAATCCCGGAATAAAACGCCGAGTTTTTGTTACCACCCAGCGCGTAAATATTGCGCCCCAGCCGCATGCGGGTCGTCAGAAACCAGAGGATAACGGCGACAATCAACGAGAAAATGACAGGGACAGGTATTCCCGCCACGCTGGCAGCAAAGAAGTTCACGAAGTCAAAGGAGAAACCGTATACCGAGTTGGCGTCGGAAATAACCAGCGTAATCCCACGGAAAATAGCGTTAGTGCCAAGCGTGATTATAAAAGGATGAAGACCTGTCCAGTTGACCAGACAGCCATTGATGGCTCCCAGCACACCGCCGACCAACACACCGCCAATGAGTGCCGCGAGGAACGGATCGACGCCTGCCAGCATTAATCTGGCGGTTACCATACCGGATAGCGCCAGTATCGCTCCAACCGAGAGGTCGATACCGGCGACCAGAATAGCGAAGAATTCGCCCATGCCGATCAGCACCGTCACGGAACTCTGCACAAAAATCTGCGTAATGTTGTTGGTCGTCAGAAAATATTCTGGCGACAGTGAACCGAAAATGGCGACGATAATCGCCAGGATAAAAAAAGTGCCATATTTATCCCAGAACAGCGCAAAATTGAACGGTTTCTTCTCGTTCACTTCGGCTTTTACTCTTGTGGTAATGCCCATGCCATAATCTCCTCTTCGCTTATGTAATCGCGATTTGTCAGGATTTGCGTCAGTCGTCCTTCGCAGAACACGGCGATACGGTCGCAGACGGCGATAATTTCAGGGAGTTCTGATGACACCATCAGGATGACTTTTCCGTCGTCCGCCAATTGGCGCATCACCTTGTAAATTTCGGCTTTTGCGCCAACGTCGATTCCGCGAGTTGGCTCATCGAAAATGATCACTTCCGGGTTACAGCACAGCCATTTGGAGATGAGTACCTTCTGCTGATTGCCGCCAGAGAGCTCCGTAATGTTTTGATTTACCGAGTGGCACTTCAGCGCCAGCAGTTCGCGCTGGGTTTCGGCGGTACGTTGTTCGTCATTTGTATTAAACAGGCCCATCGCACCTTTATAGCCGCCAAGTTTCAGACTGCGGCTTATTGCCATATTCTGCGCGATAGAAAAGTTGGGAAAAAAGCCGTTATCCCGGCGGCTTTCGGTGATGTATGCCATTCCTTTTTTCACGGCGTCGAGTGGTGAACGCGGGGAAATGATTTTGCCGTTAAGGCGGATCTCACCGCCCGCGCGTTTATCCACGCCAAAGAGGCAATCCATTAGCTCAGTACGTCCGGAACCGACCAGCCCGGCGAAGCCTAAAATTTCTCCCCGACTGACGCTGAATGAGATGTCACGAACCTTTTTCCGGTCCCGACTGGTGACGTTCTGCACATCAAATACCGTATCGCGTTCAAGGTTACCGGTACTCTCCTTCATCACGTGAAAGCGATTTTGCAGCTCGCGACCCACCATCAGGCGGACGATATCGTCGTTTGACACATCACTGACCAGGCCACTGCATACGCTGCTGCCGTCTTTCATCACCGTGTAGCGATCGCAAATGCGGCGAATTTCCGCCAGCTTATGAGAGATGTAGACAATGGCCGTCCCCTCTTTACGCAACTGATTCATGATCAGAAACAGATAGTCCACCTCTTTATTGGTCAGTGAGGAGGTAGGCTCGTCCATAATGATCACTTTGGCGTCGAGCATCAGCGTCTTGGCAATTTCCAGCATCTGTTTATGGCTTATCGATAAGTTCGCGACTTTCTCATCTAAATCGACTTTTAAACCTACTCGTAATAGCATCATGGCGGCGCGTACTCGCATTTCTCGCCAATCAACAATATTCACCCCACAAAATTTTTTCGTCAGATGACGACCAATATATAAATTTTCCAGAACGGTTAACTCATCAATGACACTGAGCTCCTGGTAAATAATACCGATGCCGAGTTTTGCCGCTAACTTGTGATCCAGCTTGTCATAATTAACGTTATTAATCGTAATAGTGCCTTTGGTGGGTTCATGTATTCCCGCTAACACTTTCATTAGTGTAGATTTACCCGCACCATTCTCCCCTAATAACGCATGTATTTCGTATGGGTAGACAGTTAAATCAACCGATTTTAATGCGTGAACCGGACCAAAGGATTTGCCGATCCCCGCCATCGATATATATGGCGTGACCATAAATGCTCTCATGTCTGCAAAGGCCGGATAAGACGCTCTCGCGTCGTCATCCGGCGTAAAAGCTGAACCAGTACCTGATGGCGCAGCGCTTATCAGGCTGACAAATTTACTTTGTGACTAATATAGAATCGACCAGCTTAAATTCCGGTGCTTTATTGATCGGGATTACATGACCTGATTTCGCGGCATCGACCATTAACTTAAGGCCCGTTGCGCCAATATTTGCCGGATTCTGGGCAATGGTCGCCGTCATCTGTCCCGCCTCGACCATCTTGCGGGCTTCTGGAATACCATCAGTACCGACGACCAGTACTGTTCCCGTTTTTCCCGCGTTTGCGACTGCCTGGGCAACCCCCATGGCCATCGTGTCATTCGCGCAATAAATAGCTTTGATATCTGGATTACGCTGAAGGACGTTGGTAGCAACATCGAGTGCTTTAATGCGATCCCAGTCGGCGGGCTGGCTGGCAACCAGTTTAATCTGGCTTACTTTCTTGAATGCTTCTGTCGCGCCATTACGACGAGCTTCTCCGGAAGCATTACCGGCTTTGCCCTCAATAATCGCCACTTCACCGCCTTGTGGGCCCAATTTATCAATAATGAACTCCGCTCCCTTCGCCCCGACGGCAACATTATCGGTAGTCACAAAACCTTCCACATTCCCCCCCGCTTTTTGCAGATTATCCATATCAATTTTTTCATCGAGATTGACCAGATAGATCCCTTTTTTCCATGCACGGGCAACGGGCATGACCAGATTCACTGAGGATAAGGGGGCAAAGGCAATTCCTTTGTAATTTTTATTGCTAAGGTCTTCGAATAACTGCAGTTGAGACTGAAAATCACCTTCCGAAGGTGAAGCAAAAATATCAACACTGACGCCCAGTGTTTTTGCTTCATCCTCGATTCCCTTTTTCATATCCACCCAAAATGGATTAGAAAGTGTTTTTAATACAACAGCATATTCAGCGGTAGCAAACGCACTTGTTGATAACATTAAACCTATAGCTGCGCCGCTGAAATATTTCAGGTATTTTTTCATAATAGTATTCTCAATGTAGGGTGTTGTTCCCATATCCCCTTCATACTTCAAGCTGACGGGGCTTTGGCTGCATTCGTGTACTCCAGAAGCGAGCGGAGAGCCGCTCCAGGAAATTTAATCACTTGCGCCTTCCCGCAATCGAATTATTGAGGAGGTATAAATGAGCTCAACGAGTCGTTATTTCAGCGCGCCTGGTGAAAAATAATCAACGATTGCGCCAGTTTTTTGCATATTCACGGTTGCCTGTTCAATATTGAGTTGTGCTACTGAGACAAAAAAAGCATCTAATAATGTTAGTTGTAATATACGTGCTGAAGCATTACGCCCTAATAACGGTGTTTCCGGAGCTGGCGAGCAAATAATATAGTCAGCCAGTTTGGCAATCGGTGAATGATAGCTGTGGGTGATACAGATAATTTTTGCACCGTTCTTTTTAGCCAATTCGACAGCCGCTTTGACGTCACTGGTTCGCCCTGAATGTGTGACAACCAGAACCACGTCACCTTCTTTCAGGAGCGATGCGGACATCATCATGATATGCGCATCGGGATAGGTCTGGCAGCGTACGCCAATACGTAAAAACTTATGCTGTACGTCTGCGCAAATAGCATTTGACCCACCCGCGCCATACAAATCTCGCTGTTTTGCCTGAAAGAAAAAGCGTGCGGCACGGTGGATCTCATCGACATTGACGATCGATTGCCCTTCCATAATAGTGCGCAAGGTTATATTGAACACCTTGTTCACTACGTCCTGTGGCGCTTCATCAAAGGCCAGTTCGGTAGGTAATACCTGCTCGGACTGAGAAAAATAGTCTTCCAGCGCGCTACGTAAATTCCGAAAACCGCTGAAACCCAACAGCTTTGATACTTTAACAATCATGGCTTCAGAAACGGACAGCGCTTCCGCAACATCTTTTATTGCTGGCGCGCAATTCAGGTTCCCCGGTTTGAGTAACCATTCCACGATTCGGCTTTCGTTCTCGGTCATCCCTTCCTGCTTCATACGCAGGTAAGGCGCAAGCCCGATACCATTTGGAAGTGCTGCATCAAACTCTGACTGGCTCATTACGTTCTCTTGTCCTTGAAATGAAGACACCACTATATCATCACAGTAGTCGCAGAAAAGATGTCGACAACTTCACAAAAAAAATAAATTTATAAAGTTTTTGTTTTTGTGAAAAATTGTCTGCTGGCTGTAAACGGGATTAAAAATAAACACAATAAAAACAATGCTATAACAGTTAATGTTGATTGGTGGTTATTTTTATGCTCAGTAAGACCTCGTCCTGATTGCTATTGCATCGCTGAGAGTATGTGTGTAGAACAACTTGTAAAGGTGATTAATGGTGAGTTTGGGTGCTTTTTATACCATTGAAATCACAAATTTTATTTTGTTGTGAAGTTTTTGATATGGTAGAAAATAGATGAAAAAGATAGCATTTGGCTGTGATCATGTAGGTTTTATCCTGAAAAAGGATATCTTGAAGCATTTAGCGCTGCGTGGCGTCGACGTGATTGATAAGGGAACGTATTCCTCAGAGCGTACTGACTATCCCAACTACGCCAGTGAAGTAGCGCAGGCTGTTATTGCTGGTGAGGTGGAGGGGGGGATTCTGATTTGTGGGACGGGAGTCGGTATTTCGATAGCGGCGAACAAGTTCGCAGGCATCCGCGCGGTCGTCTGTAGTGAACCTTACTCGGCACAGCTTTCGAAGAAGCATAACGACACTAATGTGTTGGCGTTTGGTTCACGGGTGGTAGGACTGGAACTGGCTAAGATGATTGTCGATGCGTGGCTGGATGCGGAGTTCGAAGGAGGGCGTCATCAAAAACGCGTAGAAGCGATTATGACACTTGAACAACGGAGGATTTGAGATTCCTCCGCTACTCGCCTCTGTGGGTGTTGACTAACGTAGAAGGCGTCCCTTTTTGAGGCTGGTTCTATGAAACGCACTCCGACGCTCTTTTTATTCAGCCTGCTGTCGCTGACCACGGTATCGGCCCATGCCGATATTATTGATGACGCTATCGGCAACATTCAGCAGGCGATCAACGACGCTTACAAACCGGATAGTGGGCGAGATTATGAGGATTCGCGTGACGACAGGTGGCAGGGCGAAATGAGCGACGATCGCCGCAGACAGTATGATGACCGTCGCCGTCAGTTTGAGGACCGACGTCGCCAGCTGGATGAACGCCAGCGCCAGCTTGATCAGGAGCGCCGACAACTGGAAGACGAAGAGCGCAGGATGGAAGAGGATTACGAGCGTTAACGCAGTCTGTCGCTGGCGAGTTGATAAACCTCACTACGCTCACGTTTACCGACAGCAACGACGGCGATAACCAGTACGTCATCTATCACCTGGTAAACAAGGCGAAAGCCTGAGGTTCTCAATTTGATTTTGTAGCAATCTTTGATTCCCCTCAGCTTTGCTGAGGGGACATGGGGATTGGCACAGCATTTCTTCAGTTTTTTGGCAAATTGCTGCTGAATGGCTTTATCAAGTTTCTGCCATTCTTTCAGCGCGTCTTCCCTGAACTTTACCGTATAACTCATAGGTAGCTGTCCAGATCCACTTCCACAAGCGGCTGTTGGCTACGTTCATTTACTATTTTTGCCAGTTGCTGATCGTCCAGAGCATCCAGCATTTTTTCGTAAAGCGCTGCGGGAATACAATAAAAAGCGGGCTGGTTACGGTTCAGAATCGCGACGGGATAACCATCTCCGGCGTTGACGGTCGCCATCGGATTCTTTTTTAATTCACTCACGCTGGCCGTGGTATCACTCAAGATGATGTGCGGCATAGTCGCTCCTTAAGACCTATTAACTGGTCTTAATTTAGGTGATATGAGACCGATTAACAAGTCTTATTGTACGCAATATGTCCTAGTCGACCATAATTTGCATTCCGTCATAACCTGCTTCAAAGCCGTGTGGGAGCGCGTTTTCCATCAGCCAGACATCGAACTGATGGCTGATGTGCGTGAGGACGACGCGCGGGCAGCGAATCACCGCATTGAGCGCGATAACCGTATTCAAATCGCAGTGGTTACGCGGTGTTTCCGGACGCGGCGGATGGCTGCAATCGATCACGATGACCTGCGGGCGATTATTCTGCAAAAAAGTGAGCGTTTTGTCGGGCAACCCGGCGGTATCCGAAAGCCATGCCACGCGGCTGTGCGCTGTTTCCAGAAAATAACCCAACGTCAGCTTCGAGTGGTTCAGGGGCAACGGCGTGACCTGCAATCCCTGTAGGTCAAATACCATAAACGGTTCGATGGTATGGCTGAAATCCAGAATTCCGGGGTGTTTAAACAGATCGTCGCAGCCGTGTTCATCCGCAGGGCCATACACCGCAATGGTCGTACCGACGCCCCAGCGCAGCGGAAACAGTCCCTGTACATGATCCATATGGTAGTGGGTGAGCAGAAACTGCCGGAAGCTGCCCGCCGGCCAGTCGTCCATCAAATGCGGAATTCCAGCATCCAGCAGCGTTACCGTTTCGTTGAATGTGACCACGCCGCTGCACGGGCGTCGGCGGTACTGTTGCTGTGAGCGTGCGCGACGACAGGCGGCGCAGTCGCAGCCAAACACCGGCACCTGTTGGGCGCCGCCCGTTCCGCTTAACGTAATGCTCAGACTCATCGGTCACCTCAAAGCGCTTTCGTGAAGCGAAAATGGCTCTGTTCGTAGCCTTCGCGCAGGTAAAAACGGTGCGCGTCATGGCGTTTCACACTGGTGGACAGCTCTGTCATTTCCGCGCCTGCTTCACGGGCTTCCTGTTCCGCCCAGGCCAGTAGCTGGCTGCCAATTCGCAAACCACGCGCCTGCGGCATCACCACCAGTTCCTGAATCTCGCCAATCCAGTTGGCGTGATGTAAATGATACTGCAGATGCAGGCCAATCAACCCAACCGCCTGGCCCTCAAGCAGCGCCAGTTGATAGTGCAGTCGGGTATCCTGCAAATTAGCGGTGAACCCGGCGCGAAAGGTCGGGTAATCAAACCGGGTTTGCTTCAGTTCGCAGATGAGTGCATACACGGCCTCGATGTCTTGCGCCGTGGCGCGCCGAAGTTCACAGGCAGACATGGTGTTTCTCCTTACGTCCCATCAACGTTAATAGTGCCTCGACGGACTGGCGTAAACTTCCGTCGTTATTCAGCGTATGGCAGTCAAACGGGGCATAGCGGGCGGCCCGTTCGAGACGCGCGGCGATCTCCGTTTCATTTTCCCGTCCGCGCGCCTGTAAACGCTGGCGCAGAATCGCAGGGGAAACCTGCAAACAGACCGGCATTAGCGCCGTACCATAGCGGGCTTGTGCCTGAGGGAGATGCGCGCGTGAGCCATTCACCACCACATCAAAGCCCCCGTTGAGCCAGAGATCGATTTCCACGCCGATGCCATAGTATAAACCGTTGGCGTGCCAGCTCAGCGCCAGCAGATTGTGCCCGGCGCGGGTAAAAAATTCCTGTTCGCTCAGGGCGATATGATTTTCGTTTCCGGCATTTGCCGCGCGGGTGATGTAGCGGTGCGCCACCAGCAGTTGCGCATGTTCCTGCTGGCGAAGTTCCGCCAGCAAACTGTCCTTCCCGGAGCCAGATGGCCCCATCAACCAGATCAGTTTTCCCATAGTCAGAACACCCTTTTCCCCTGACGCCAGACGTGGTCGATGTGGACGTGATCGCCTTTGCGGTGTGCGAGCACCAGGTCGGCGCGTTTTCCTTCGGCGATCGTGCCGCGATCGCTGAGGTTAAGCGCACGCGCCGGGTTCGCTGTCACCAGACGGATAGCCTGGGGAAGCGAGAAGCCATTGCTCTCATCATTTGCCACGCGAAATGCCGCATCCAGCAGACTGGCGGGGTAGTAATCTGAGGAGAGAATATCCAGTAGCCCCCGTTCCGCGAGCTTATGCGCTGCGACGTTGCCGGAGTGAGAGCCGCCGCGCACAATGTTCGGTGCGCCCATTAACACATTCATACCGTGCTGGCGTGAGGCTTCTGCGGCTTCGAACGTGGTGGGAAATTCAGCGATCACGCTACCAAGTTGATGTGATTCCTGTACATGTCCGCAGGTCGCGTCATCGTGGCTTGCCAGCGCAATGTTGCGTTCGCGACACAATTGCGCGATGGCGGTACGGTTGGGCTGCGACCAGCGTGCCGCCAGTGCCAGTTGTTCCTCTTCGTAGCGGGCCATCTGTTCATCGGTCAGCGAATACTTACCCTGATAGTACTCACGATACTTCTGGCGATCGGCAAACTGACGCTGTCCCGGTGAGTGATCCATCAGCGAAACCAGCGTCACCGGCTCACGCCCCACCAGCTTTTCGAACAGGGGAAGCGTGGTATGATGCGGTAATTCGCAGCGCAAGTGCAGGCGATGTTCAGCGCGGTTGACCCCACGTTTTTGTGTCTCCTCCACGGCGTTAATCATCTTCTCCAGATTTTCCAGACGGTCGCCGCCGTCACGGACATCGCCAATCGCGACGGCATCCAGCACGGTTGTAATGCCGCTGGCGACCATCAGCGCGTCGTGGCTGCTCATCGCCGAATGAGCGGGCCAGTCTACCTTCGGGCGGGGGGTAAAGAATTTGTCGAGATTGTCGGTGTGAAGTTCGATAAGCCCTGGCAGCAGCCAGCCGCCTCCGCCATCCAGCGCATCCGGAAGACGACTCTGGCTTTCGGCAACGGCGCGAATTACACCATCCTGAATTTCCAGCGATCCCTGCACCACTTCATCGTCCAGCACCAGCTTTACGTTGTTGATAATCATGGTGTTGTCCCCATCAGGTGCAATCGATCCGCCACGCGGTCGCGCACAGTGTGATCGTGAAAAATGCCGACAATCGCCGCACCGCGCGCTTTCGCTTCTTCAATCAGCGTTACTACGGCAGCACTGTTTTTCGCGTCCAGCGAGGCGGTTGGCTCATCAAGTAACAAAATGGGGTAATCGACGATAAATCCGCGTGCGATGTTGACGCGCTGTTGTTCCCCACCGGAAAAGGTGGATGGCGCGAGATGCCACAGGCGTTCCGGCACGTTCAGGCGGGTCAGCAGGCTTGCAGCTTTGGCGGCGCATGTCTCGCGCGGTACGCCGAGATCCAGCAGCGGCTGCATCACCACATCCAGCGCGGAGATCCGCGGGATAACCCGCAAAAACTGGCTCACCCAGCCGATCGTGGTGCGGCGGACTTCCAGCACTTTGCGCGCCGGGGCCTGCACCAGATCCACCCAGTCGTCGTGATGGTGAATATGAATGTGCCCTTCGTCGGGTAAATAGTTAGCATACAGCGAACGCAGGAGCGTGGATTTCCCGCTGCCTGAATGGCCGTGCAGCACGACGCATTCGCCGTTTTTCACTTCCAGCGAGGCGTTTTGCAGCACCGGCAGGCGCACGCCGTTTTGCTGGTGGAGTACAAAGGTTTTACTGACGTTTTCAACGCGGATCGCGTTCATTTTTATCCTCTTTACGCATTTTTGCGTTCGATTGCCTGATGGCGCGTTGCTTATCAGGCCTACACACAACACCGATCCGTAGGTCCGTAGGCCGGATAAGGCGCAGCCGTCATCCGGCAAAAATCAGTTCTGCAATACCGACGACACCAGTAACTGGGTATAAGGATGGTGCGGATCGTCGAGCACCCGGTCGGTTAAGCCACTTTCCACCACCTGGCCCTGCTTCATCCCCAGCGGGCGGTCCGCTAACAGGCGCGCCACGCCGAGATCG
>OKVW01000244.1_pt1 | contig 35945 bp, 36 predicted proteins | sample 1606991 | NCBI WGS metagenome assembly OKVW01 (sample SAMN03281021, study PRJEB24777) | human gut metagenome | isolation source: fecal sample PR177 from 1 month old male Malay infant, vaginal delivered... | reverse complement strand
GAAAGCGTGCGTATTGCCTGAAAACACAACCCGCTACGGGGGAGACTTACCCGAAATCTGATTTATTCAACAAAGCCAGTTCGCGGTTCCAAAATTCTACCACCAGCATTACTTGGCAGAGATACAACACCCATTGTCATATTTTTTATCATATTAATAAACAACAGTTTTTAAAGCAAAATGACAGCGCTCGTACGTTGTTTTTTCCGCTTGTTTGCCGTTGTTTATCCCGATCTGGAATCCAGCTTCGGGAGGTACAGGGGGCGAATACCCAGAAAGGAGCTATTTTGCTGGTTTTGTGAGCAATCTGGAGGGGCAAGACACTTATCACCGTTATCCACAGGGTATAACCAATAATAGATCCCAATATGATCCAAGATCTAACCCAAATAAAACCTAAAGGATCCCCGTTCCTTCATCCCATTGATTATATGAGAAAAATCGTAATTTTTTTACATCGTTCGTACGGGGTTTTGACGCCGTTCGTACGTGGTTTTGTCATTGCTAGGTTGAAATTAGTCATCGTTTGTATGTACTTTTAACATCATTGATATGATATTAGGTACACGTTCGTACGTTTGTACAAGGATAGCCTGTGAAGAAAGTAAACCAAGAAATATCTAACGATATCAGTAGGAAGAGTGATTTTTCTTTTGAAGTGACAGGACAAACAGGCAAAGTTACTCACTTCGCACCTGGGAACACAGGCACTGTTCAACCCGTTGCGCTGCTAAGACTAGGGGTATTTGTCCCGACTCCCCTGGCTACAGGCAAAACACATTCCATTGATAAAGTCGTGACTATGGACGTGTCAAACGAGCTCCAGCATATGGAGGTCGCTTCCAGTGAAGGGTACAAGGAGATCTCCCTGTCGAGCCCCCGGTTGGATATGAACACCGATTTTCGAGTCTGGCTGGGAATTGTCAGGACGATTCACGATTTTAACGATGTCTCAGTTTCGGGAAGAATAAAATTACCTTTCTCAATGTTCCTCAAAAACTGTGGATTTGACCCAGCACGATCGAATAAGCACATGAAAGCACGTATCGACGCCTCGATGGTTAAGCTAAGAATGGTGACCTTTCAGTTCAGAAACGAAGATTCCACGCTTATTACCGGCCTGATAAACTGGGCACGTTATAACATCAAAACCAATGAGATCGAGATAGAAGGTGACCCCCGCATCAAAGAGCTTTACGCGATTGATTATAAGGTTTTTTTGCGGCTTAAGGCACTGGACAGCTTACAACGAAAAGAGTCTGCACAGGCGTTGTATACATATCTGGCGAGCTTGCCTAAGAACCCGGCCCCAATCAGCATGAAGCGATTCCGAGACCGACTGCGGTTAACTTCCCGCGTCTCCGCTCAGAATGAAATTATACGTCGCTCACTTCATGAGCTACATGAGATAGGTTATCTGCAATACCATGAAGAGAAGGTCGGTAGAAACATCAAATTTCATATCCTAAAAAGAAGCCCATCTCTCGGTGCGAAAAAGGAACCTATTCTGGCACCCGCGCAAAATGCCCCGATCCTGGATGACTCGTTGCTGGAAAAACTGAAAATGATGAAAGCAGCTGGGTTTACCGGCGAAGAGATTGCTGCAGTTCTTGTTTCCATCGATAAGATGAAAAAGATAAACGGCACGAAAAATGATGAAGAGGCCGAAGACGCGGATTTTAGCGAGGAGTGAGACTGCCCGACTAACATTGGGAGACTTGGCTTTCTGAAACTACACGGGAAGCGCTTCCCTACCGTTCAGGGATACCATGAGACTCGTTCATTTCCTGATTGCCTTCCTTCGGACGCAAAAAACCCTGGGGCATTTCCCATCTAACTATCAAAACGTCATCGTTCGTACGTTCAAGGTCTCCGGATGCGTGTATCCGGACCTATTGTCATCGTTCGTACGTTAACGTACTTTGCTCGTCGAAAATACTCCCGACAAAAATGCATATGCCAGGAACGTTCTGGAACAAAACAGATTGTGTAAATCGATAATTAATTCATAAAAATCAATTGGATATATTGTCACGAACTACATATACACCTTACCTTCACTCATACTGTCTTCTAAAGACAGTTTCCGCTATCACTAGCGCAACGCAAAAAGTCATCGTTCGTACGTATGAGCGATGACAAAATCGATCAGAATCATTGTTCTACTGCACAGAAAATCTGATATCAGATGTGTGCGGAACTAGTCTCCGGCCTAAACCCTTAACATTCAGCGTTATTTAATTGGTATTGATACTCGTACGGCGGTACTCCCTTACTCAAAAGTAACTTTTCATACTTAACTTGCCCGATGCGTTGTCCTGTTTTGAAACTCACCAAAGTTTTCCAGACAGCGCGCTTTAGAGACTCAATCGCCCACCACTTAACTTGGACAAAAAGTTACTTTTGGCGATAAGCCCTGTCAGAGCAGCTGATCCCGTTTCGTCGTGCATCCGGACGAACATATAAATGAGAGATTGGACAGAGCAAGGCGTCGAAGGCCAAAATTGATCCGTCTCTCGTACGTCTGGCTTGTCCTGGCCTCAAGTGATCACTCAAGGCTTATCGCAATCAAAAGTAACTTTGTTAAACAACCTCACCAGCTTTTGCTTCGGAAATCCGTTGCTAATCACGGGTAAGACAATTTTACAGAGTCAGCGAATTATTTTTCGTAACTAAGGAATGTTTTTTCGGGAGGTAAACAAGAAAATGTCATTACATATCAGAGCTGTATAAATACACAGTTCTTGAATATGACCGTCGCCGTTTTTCTGAACGATTGGGGTAATAATAAATATCCTGGAACACGTTTTTTTCAGCGTAAAAGACATGGTTAAGCATTTAGCCCATTCTTATAGTGAGTATGACCTGCTCCCCGTTGATTAATACACCGCGATGTTAGTAATGTCTTCATAAGCCACATGAGGACATCCCCATGAAGAAGCGTTTTTCCGACGAATAGATCATCAGTATCCTCCGCGAGGCTGAAGCCGGGGTTTCTGCCCGTGAGCTCTGCCGTAAGCACGCTATTTCCGACGCCACCTTTTATATCTATGGACTACCTCCGTTTTGCAAGTACTGAACCTGGTTTTGGGTTGTTGCTTACATCTATCCGGCATCATGAAAATCTGTGCCCAAATGGGTAATTCGCACACAATCGCCTCAACAACTGGACGGCCTCTGAGGCCAGTATAAAAATCAGGTTCCGATTGTGCAGGTGCAACCTGTCACCATTTCTCAGTACGCTGCAACTTTTTCTGGCAGGGGATTAATTTCACACTACCTGATACTCGGTCTCATTTCTCAGCATCGACCAGATTATTCGCGCGTTTTTGTTAGCGACCGCCACGGTCGTTTTATTAAATCCGCGCCGTTCCTTTAACTGGTTAACCCACTGATTCATATGGCCATCATTGTTATTCGTGGCAACCCTGACGACAGCGCCGGCACCATGAATAAAAAGTGTCCGCAGATGCTTGTCGCCTTTTTTCGTCATATTCATCAGCACCTGTCTGTCGCCACTCGAATGCTGGCGTGGAACCAGACCCAGCCATGCAGCAAAGTGGCGGCCATTCTTACAGTTCCTTTGCCAATAGCAGCAACAACGGCCGTGGCCGTTACTCCTGTGCAATTTTTCTATATTGTTAGCCCCAATCCCTGAGGCTCTGTGATACATCCTTTTTATACAACTTTACGTATTGTTGCAGGTATTCCCTGTCTCACTGATGCTCCAGTTACCCAGTCAAGCCAGACACCAGGAATACTTCTGGTCGGATCCGCAAAACCGATGTCATTCTGATTTACTCCGCTGGCTACAAACGGCTTAAGCGCCATAGGTTCACCATCAAGCCAGTGTTGACGTGCACCCAGCTCTTTATGCCCGTAGCCATGCTCCATTGCAATTACTCCGGACATCACACCAGGAAGTACGCTGACCTGGGCCTCTATACTCCCCCCCGGGGTCGTGATCCTTGCAATATCTCCATGCTCCAGCCCGAAACGTTTACCATCTTTGGGATTTATAGCTACCATTCCCACAGGTTTCACGTGATGTAATCTTTCAATCACTGTCGTGGAGCTACTCATAAGATTCGATTTGAAGGACATGACTTTTAAAGGCCAGTGTGACTCAGGAAAAATAGCGTCGAGTGCCCTGCCATCCGCCAGTCTGGGGGGATACCAAGTCGGACAACCACTGTATCGTTCACCGGTCATAGCATGTCTGTAAGCTGCCACCTGAGCATTCCAGATTTGCAGTGGTTTTGACCATTCGACGCCGACTGCTTCACTTTGTCGACCAGATGAGTCAGGCGCAAAACGTCCTCCACGGCTGTACAGAAACGCTACAGGCAAGATTTCCTGTGTCTTAAGCGTTTTTTGCATTGACGGAAGAATTCGCTTAACGCCTGAAAGTGTGATGTCTTGTTCACTGGCTGGCTGTAAAGGCTTCTGTCCGGTAAAAGCAATGTTCGCCGCAACGCGCAAATAATAATCTTCGGCACAGTTTAATGCGTGTAATGCCCCCTGGGCATCAGGTATTGCATCTTCCCCAAAGCCCGGGAGTGCCATACGCTTTGCCACAGCAATACAGAATGCTTCCATCGACACCGGATCGCCTTGCGCAGTTTTGGCCGTCATAGAGGAGACGACTGGCCAACGCGCTGTAGACGTTTTGCTTGCCACTCCCCCCCATGGTGCACTAAAGCCCCAACTTTCGAAGTTATGCGTATCCGGTATGATGTAGTCCGCCAGGGCCGTTGTCTCATTCATGAAGGCATCAATGGCGATAAATAAGGGCAGGCGCAATGGGTCGATAAGACTCTCCTCAATGACCCCGCGCAATCCGGGGACGCCATAAAGAGGGTTGGTCATATTGGTAATCCAAGCTTTTAACGGGTAGGGGTATCCTTCCAGCGCTGAGGGGAGAAGCTCGGTCAGTTGCCCTGCAACAAAAGGGTACCACGGGGCTGTTGCAGGCCATGGTGACTGGCCGCTGGCTATTTTATTCTTATATTCATCCGACTTTTCATAGTCGGCCTTACTGCGGGCGATACTGAGTCCTTTTGGCATCACCTTGCCCGGGAACTGTTCCAGGTTGTAACATGGCCCGTTAACTTCACCGTTGAACTTACCTCCACCTACAAATACCCCACCACTCAGGCTCATGTTTCCGAGTAGCACATTAAGCATCATCACGGACCAGGCGTTATAAAAACCATTCCCGGACATCATTCCACCATGTGTCACAACAGCGGCCTTACGTCCATGTGCGGTGAACGCTTTAGCGAGCAAAATTATGTCTTTTTCTGACACCCCGCATAACTGGCTGTAATGCGCCAGGCTGAACCGTCTGGCGGAATCATACAAACACTGAAAGCTACTTTTCACCAATACTGTCGACCCGTCGTGCAGCCTGACCTGATGCGTGACAAGCAGAGTCCCGCAATCGCATTGACTTACGGGCACTACCGCTCCGGCATTATTTAAAACCAGCACCTCGTCCGGAACAGTGTTTACACCATTTAACATAGATAGCATAAGGTGCTGCCCTGACTGCGGATGGTTTTCGTCGACGATGACCAGCCAGGTAGCATTGGTCCAGCTTTTCTCACCCACGCGCAACATGGCCTCGCGACAGGTGATCGTCAGATAATCCTCCATAAAGCGCTCGTTATCAATTATCCATTGAATCATCGCCATCGCCAGTGCAGAGTCGCTGCCTGGTTTGATAGCAAGCCAGTGCCCATGATCGTCGGCCAGAACCGTAGTCAAAGGCAATGCCGGAGAGACCACCACATAGTTAAAATCTTCACGCGTCCGAGCACTGGCGAGCTGGCTGGCCTGCCGCTTGAACGGATTTCCCGACTGTGCAGGAGAAGTGCCCATAAATAAGGCAAATTCTACATTCTCCCAGTCTGGTTTGACGTGGGGATTTTTATCTAAATCCCCCATTAGTGCCCCTGACCCGGCACGATATGCCAGTCCGCAGTAAGCACCATGTGCGCCAAAATTTTTTGAACCGAAGCTGTTCAGGGCAAATCGGCGTAAAAAGCCATCCCTGCCCTCATCACTTGTGTTAGTCACCAGTAACTGATTTGCTTTGGGGCCATAAGAGGGATGAAGGGCATCGACAGGAGTCTTCAGATCGCGAATAGCCCGTAACCCGTCAACATGGCCTTCTCCGAAAAGGTCTCCGCCTTCCACAACCTCTTCAATAAGCTGCTCAAAGCTGATGCGTTGCCATTTTCCTTCGCCGCGCTTACCGGCACGCTTCATGGGCGTGAGAATACGCAGTGGGCTGTTCAGACTTTCCAGCAACGTTGCACCACGTGCGCAGGCTGTAGATCGTGACTGCAAACCGCTTTCTCCGGCCATTTTTAGCATGGCGTCGGCAAAAGGCATTGTTATGTCAAATGGTCGTTCGTGTGAAAGGGGATGCCATGGGTTACCGGCGATACGAAGCACCTTGTTTGTCTTCTTGTCGACTCTCACCCGTATTCCGCAGAGTGTCCAGCAACCGAAACACTGCGTCATCGATACAGCCTGATTGGGATCAGGCTGCCAGCCATTATCCGCCACACCTTCTGGTTGCAGCGAGTTCCCATGGATCCTGTCTCGGGTCACACGACCGGATGTACCGTTTACCAGCCCATCCACCGCTCTTTTCGCGACATCGCGGTAACTCACCCCAAATGCAGCGAAGCCCCCCACGGCAACGCCTATTTTTAACCATTGACGACGGGAAAAATTAGGCATTCTTAAGCCTCCTTGTAAGCCAGTTGATACATTCTTTGACCACAACCATCAGGCCGAACCAGAGACCAAATGTGCCCACAATCGCCAGCAAACCATCAGTGCCCAATGGTAAGTCGTAGTGATTCTCCAGGGCGTTATATTTTGGTATGGTTTGCCCCCCAATAAGCAACTCCCAGCGCAGAAGCCAGCACAATCCGGCAACAATGACCACGTTGAACAGTAAAATCATGACCGGAGGTGAATATCGGCTTGTGTAGAATGACGTCGTAAATGCGACACTCCACATTACGATGGCCATAATCATGCCAGCCTGCCCACCTATCGCTAATTGCCATTGCTGACGTAGCGCTACACCGGACAAGGAGTCGCCGTGATACCACGCAAGCGCGATGCATCCCAGCAGGAGGAGGATTGCCATCTGATATTTCGCCAGCAACCGAGTGAGTGCACTATCGTCCCGGATTGACATAGTGAGAAATGCGAGCAGCGCACTCATTGCGCTAATGAACATAATTATCGGATACCAGTAGCTAAACCACACTGGTCGGGCGCGAACAACGGACACTTCACGACCGGTATAAAGCAGTAAACCAACAGCCGTCAGCGCTGTAACAAGTGCAACCCAGCGCATCCAGGGCGTATAACGCTCCGTGACGTTGCGCAGGTGAAAGAGTGCAAACCAGATCCCGGTCAGCAACGTAAATAATGGTAAGAAGAGTGCACCCCATGGCATCCATGACCAGGGGGTGGGCCAGGCGTAAAAATGCCAGAACCGGGCAGTTTGATGAAGGTCGGCAGTCAACGCTAGAGGAGCTGTAATGCCACAGGTCAAGGCAATGAACAAGCTGTGCCGCTCGAAGACAGCGCTATGAGAACTTTTTATCCATCGGGCAACGCAAGCAATTATCGCCGCACACGCTGAAATACCTATAAAGAAAAAATACTGTACGGCCCAGGGAAGCCAGGTTATCGCCTGTGGCTGTACCAGCACTTCAGAGATGATCATATTCTATCTCCTGCCAGAGCGCAGGTTGTGCGCGTCCCTGAAGCGGGGAAACAAAAGCGTCATCCAGTCCCAGATAGAAGACGTGAGGGTGGGTGTTGTTCTCAGGTTTCAGAACCCTTATATCCTCACGATATGAGGCGAGCATCTTACTTAAGGTGCTGAGGGGATCATTCAAATCGCCAATGATCCTCGCTCCACCGACACAGGACTCTACACAGGCGGGCAGCAGCCCTACTGCGAGACGATGTGCGCAGAAAGTACATTTGTCAGCTGTCTGGGTTTCATGGTTGATAAAGCGGGCATCGTATGGGCAAGCCTGTACACAATAGGCGCATCCCACGCAGCGTGTATTGTCAATCACAACTATGCCATCCCTGCGCTGCCATGTTGCCTGCACCGGGCAGACGGGTACACAGGGAGGATTGTTGCAGTGGTTACAGAGCCGAGGCAGCAGGACGTTCGTGACCATTTCGCTGTCTGTGAGTTTAATCTGATACTGGTTAACAGTTGTGCGAAAAGCCCCTTCAGGCGTCTGGTTCTCAATGGTACAACTCACTGTGCATGCCTGACAGCCAATGCAGCGACGCAGATCGATTAGCATGGCATAGCGATGTGCATCTGAACCGCCGTGGCGCTTTGGGCTAAAGGAGATTTGTGCTTCTGCCAGAGGCAATAATGCAGCTCCGGCCGTGACTACGCCCAGTTTTTGAAAAAAATGTCGCTTACTGATGTCCATAATGCCCTCCACTCAGTGCGCGGCTAATAAAGCGATTAGGAATAGAATTATCTAACCAGATATGATTAGTGGCAGTTTAAAAACCCTGCCGGGTTATGCTCTATTGTGGTTAACCACATAAATCGCACGGGCTTGATCTGGCTCAAGAGATAAGAGGTGCTTGTTGCATGGAACGCGTAGCAAAAATCCTAATATTATTGCTAATTACAGCTCACGCCACCTGCATTCACGCAGCTGACTGGACAGTCGGCATTCTGGCGTTGCGTGGTGAAAAAGAAACCTTACGTCACTGGCAACCGCTGGTTGATTCGCTTAATAGCGCGGTTACAGGTGCTCACTTTCACCTGTTGCCTCTAGATCTCAACGGCATGCGCGAGGCGGTTAACAATGGAACTATCCAGTTTGTACTCACCAATCAAGCGCAGTTTGTGCAATTGAACAGCAGCTTCCATTTACGCTGGCTGGCATCGCTGCGTTCAGATACATCTGTTAACAGCATGGCGGCAGGTAGCGCAATTCTGGTTCGTCAGGATAGTCCTTTCCATCACGCGCCCGACCTCGCAGGCAAAACACTTGGTGCTGTCGACGAGCAGGCTTTTGGTGGCTATTTGTTAGGGTATCGCGAACTGATAGACGCAGGCTTACAGGTAGATGAACAGGCTAACATCAGATTTGTGGGCTTTCCGGCAGATGCCCTGCTCTATCTGCTTCGCGAGAACGTCGTTCAGGCTGCAATAGTTCCGGTTTGCTTGCTTGAAAATATGGATAGAGAGGGGCTGATCAACAAAAATTTGTTCCGCGCTCTGCTTGAAAAGGAGACATCATTTCCTTGTATGACCAGTACGGCTCTCTATCCGGACTGGTCATTTGCCGCAATGCCTGGGGTGGATGATAAAATTGCCGATGCAGTAGCCAGAGATTTGCTCATTGCGACTCAGACCAGCGCTTTGCGCTGGGGGGCACCTGCGTCGACAAGGCAAACGGAATCGCTGTTACGTGAGGTGAATCGTCATCCTGAACAACAGCGTTTTTGGCAAAACTTGGTCGACTGGCTTCATCAGCACAAAATTGCGCTTGGAACGATAGTGCTATTGGCAATATTACTGATTGCTAACTACGCCTGGGTCATGATGCTGGTGAAAAAGCGAGGCAAAAGACTTGACGCGGTGAATCAGAAGTTAAGGAAGCAGCAGCATGCGCTTGAGCAGGCCAGACAGATGAGTGTGCTGGGAGAAATGGCCTCTGGTTTTGCGCATGAGCTGAATCAACCCTTGTCTGCTATACGTATGTATGCTCAGGGCGGGATGAACTATCTTTCAAGAGATACAAACAATATAACACTTGAAAAAGCGCTTACCCATATTGAATTACAGGCGGAGCGTTGCGGACTCATCATTAAACACCTGCGGGAATGGGCTAACCCATCCGAACCCGGCAGAGAAGTAGTGTCATCTTCTCCTGTCGATGTAACCCACACCATCAGACATGTTCTGGCACTCCTGCAACTCAACAACGATTCTCCCAGAATCAAAATACATATCAACAGTGCTCAGGGCTGCATGCTATTCCTTCCGCCAGTTCTGCTTGAGCAAGTCCTGGCGAATGTCATTCTGAATGCAGTTCAGGCCGGCGCCAGCCAGTTGTGGTTCGATTTCAGGAGTGAAGGGAAGAAAAAATGTATTATTTTGCAGGATGATGCTGGCGGTATTTCTTCTGAGCAGTTTTCAGATCTCTTTGTCCCATTCCATTCCAGCAAACAAGCAGGAATGGGATTAGGCCTTGTGATTTGCCAGCGCCTGCTTCGAAAAGTAAACAGTGATATTAGCGTGAGAAATGACTATGCACCGGACGGTAGTGCAGGTGCCGTGGTAACATTAACTTTTCCAGACGATGAACAAAATGGGATTGCTCAATGATACATTTAGTGGATGATGACGAGGCGGTAACCAATTCCTGTTGTTTTTTATTAGAAAGCCAGGGTTATGTTGTTAAATGCTGGAACCAGAGCGAGCAATTTTTGCGTGAAGCTCCGCTCGCTTCTGTCGGGATAGCATTGCTCGATATGCGTATGCCCGGCATAGATGGCCATGAGTTGTTCAGATTAATGCGTGAAGAAAATAGTTCACTTGCTGTTATTTTTCTGACAGGTCATGGAGATGTCCCCATGGCTGTTAAAGAAATCCAATGCGGAGCAGTAGATTTCCTGGAGAAACCCATTGCTGCCACTGTTCTGCAACTGGCTATAAAAAAAGGTTACGAGCACTCTGCCAGTCTGGCTATTACAAACGATCTCAGGAAACGTTTCATAAAGTTAACACCAAAGGAAAAAACAGTTGCCCAGCTGGTTTACTCCGGTTTATTGAATAAAGATATTGCTGAACAAATGAACATTGCATTACGCACAGTGGAAGTCCACAGGTCACGAGTAATGGAAAAGATGGGGGTCCATAATTTTGCCGATTTCTTAAGGCGAATGAGTATCATAAAAGAATGAGAAGTGAAATATAATACCTCAGCCTCTAAGGACTCCTTCCAAGCTAAAGAATTTACGATAGCTGGTACATATTCCTCACATCAAGCCATTACCACCCCTTGCTTAAACTTATGAACTGTAAAGCATTTGATTAACTGTGATAAATGAATAATTGGTTACGCTTTGGTAACAATATGATCCTGGATGCCTTAGTAGCAACCTCCCCTGAAGTGATAAAACTACGCGAAAGCTTGATAACCCCAAAACCAGTATTACCAGGCAAAACTGTCAGAAGGAGTGTATCATCATCGCTGTTATAGCGACGTCCGTTGAAAATATACGGGAGGCAGCCCCGAGGATAAACGTACCGGAAAAGGCAGTTGATTTTAGGTGCTTATATAAGCGATGGCTTGTTTACCATTGGTAAATGGAAGGTATCTAAGTTGAATGACCCAAAGTTTTTAGCGCATGGCTCTATTTTTGTTCTATTGTATAAACTCCTTGCGTTGTGTGATATCATCGGTGAAAATTTTCGAGGGCTCAAGCATACCCTACTGTATATGGATTAACTTCCCCGCATTATTGACTGAAATATTACTGCTCATTTAATACAAATGAATGGCTCAACTTAACGGAGCTGTACTAGGCCTTGCAGAGATGCTATTCAAAGCACTAATATTCCCGATTGTGAATATTAGTGAAGTTGTACGCGACAGAGGATAATCATTTCAAGCCCATAGTAGATGAACTGTTAATGTTCACGAGGTTGGCTAAAAATATATGATGTCTACTTTCTCATTCCCCAATCTTTAAATGCTGCTGTGTTCTACCAGGGTGCCATTGGGTTCGTGTTTACCCTTGAGTCGTTATTCGGAAAACATCTATATCGCTAGTGTTTTAATACACTGATTTCGCCCCACAGCTTACTATTTAATTGCTCTTATATAATTATGATGTTGGTATCAAACCATTCTGCATCATGAGCTGAGAATGAGTAGCCTGGGGATATTTGTTCAATTAAACCAGTTTTACTCTCTAAGGTGGTGATGCCGTTAAAACCCCAGACTATGGCTGCTATAGAGTAAGGTAAATGTTTAACCTCTTCCTCAGAAATACCGACACTGATAGCGGTCTCTGCTAAACATGACATCACCCGAGAGCAGCTTGATTCAGTATTCATAACTGCTTTATGCTCACTCTGTCGAGAGCTCTTTGGTCTATATACTTACCGGCTAAAGCATCTTTAAAGCTGGCACCCATGACTTTGATCCAGTGAGCCATATGATCCTACCCGCGTAATATGGACACAACCCTAAGCGAGGTTCTGGTTTTCAAATTGTTCCGGACTGAGACCGCCACAGGCACTGTGACGACGCCACCGATTGTAATCACACTCGATATAATTAAACACGGCTGTCCGCATTATTTCCCGGCTGACAAAGTCCTCTCCGTGGATACATTCCACCTTCAGCGTATGGAAGAAGCTTTCCGCACAGGCATTGTCGTAACAACAACCTCTGGCGCTCATACTCCCCCGCAGATTATGGCGTTTCAGTAAGCTCTGGTAATCCGTTGAACTGTACTGACCGCCTCTGTCTGTATGCACGATGACATTTTCCGGACGTTTACGCCGCCACAGCGCCATCTGTAACGCATCGCAGGCAAGCTGTGCTGTCATCCGCGAGGACATCGACCAGCCAATGACTGACCGCGACCACAGATCGATAACCACGGCCAGATAAAGCCAGCCTTCACCAGTGTGAAGATACGTGATGTCACCCACCCACTTCTGATTCGGGCCGCTGGCGTAAAAGTCCTGCTTCAGCAGATTCTCTGAGACTGGCAGACCATGTTCGCGGTAACTGACCGGACTGAACTTTCGTGAAGCTTTCGCCCGTAGCCCCTGACGACGCAGGCTGGCAGCCACGGTTTTCACGTTGAACCGGTAACCCTGGGCACGAAGCTCATCCGTCAGGCGTGGCGCGCCATAGCGTTGTTTTGCGTCACTGAATGCTTCCCGGACTACGTTATCACAGACAAGGCGGAACTGCTGACGCCGGTTTACCTGATAACGACGCTGATGCCAGATGTTCCAGCCACTACGGGTAACCTGAAGTACACGGCACATGGCTTTGATACTGAACTCAGCCTGATGTTTTTCGATGAAGACATACTTCATTTCAGGCGCTTCGCGAAGCATGTCGCGGCCTTTTGGAGAATGGCCAGTTCCTCATCCCGTTCTGCCAGTTGACGTTTCAGACGGGCGATCTCAGCGGACATGTCCTGCTCGCGTTCAGAAGAAGAGAACTGATTTTGCTGTTTGCTTCGCCAGTTGTAGAGCTGTGATTCATACAGGTTAAGTTCGCGGGCGGCAGCTGCCACCCCAATGCGTTCAGCCAGTTTCAGGGCTTCCTGACGAAATTCAGGAGTGTGCTGCTTGCGTGGCTTTTTGGTGGTTGATGTTGGTTTTGTCATGTGAGTCACCTCTGGTTGAGAGTTTACTCCACTTAGTCGCGTGTCCACTATTGCTGGGTAAGATCACTTATCTCGTTAGTGGGTGACATCCCTGATTTTGCTGTCACGACACGACAAGCACATCGACACATGATGAATTAATGATTCAAGTGATTGATATTCAACTTAAAACACATTAAGCGCACCAATACTGTGCCAGCAATGTTGTAATATCTGCCTATGGCTAAGTTAAGATGTCCGGCGTGTCTAAAAGTGGCTCATCTTAACATTAGTCTCTTTACTTGTTGAAATTGTCTTTGGATAGCTTATCTAATTCTTCCTTTGCCATTCTTAGATCTAAACTTCCCATTTCTGTTCTTATTTGATGTCGTAGCTCTTTTCTCTTATTATAGAATTCGTCGAACTGGTGCGAGCTTAAAGTAATAAGAGGCACTCCATAAGGAGTTATATTGATAAATGAGAGTAAATAGTTCCGAAAATCGAACAATTTCCTCCTGCATATTTCTGAAAAATATAATCCACTTTTGCCATTGAAGGTTTTTTCAATGAGGTTAATAAACTTTTTTGTATTTGGTATGGATAAATAGATATTCCCTTCCCTATGCTGGATTATTCTACCTTGACCACCGGTACGAGATGTGGCATCAAATATTCCCCATAGTGTCTCTAAAGAATCAAGTTGTCTTCTGATTATCTCCGCTCGATGTGAAGCTGCAAGATTCTTAACAGATTGGTTAACTTGTGCTTTTACTGTTTTATAAGCTACAATCCAACCAATGCCAGCTCCAACAAAAGATGCCCCGGCAGAAATAAATGCCGTTAATATTTCTTTTTCCATACCCTTAGTTCCTTAATCATAAATATAACTACATCGTCTGACTGGTCAAACTTATATTCATCGATTCACAGGATCAGCCAGCCTTAAAACGTGGGCCGATCCGGTATCGCTCGTCATCTGCCAGCATTTTCTCAACCAGAGTAAAGTCATTCCTTTCACAGAAAACATACTGCTCAGAAAACTGAACCTGCAGCGAATTGTAACGGGTGACATTCTCCTGGCTCAGCGGAAAAGACAGATAGTCCGTAAAACGCCGGATATGCTCAAGCATCTCAAACGGGCGCATATGTGCCGGTATGCGATTCGGCGCGCGTGCCACTAAAAATTCAATCTCCTGCCGGCGCTGAAGCATTCCTTCCCGTTTGGAAGGGCAGTACATGGCGAGCATCAGCGTGGAAGACAGCGGCAGATAAATTTCTATACCACGAACTGCCAGCCCGAGGTTGCCGTATGGCCCGAAGTCATTACTGTTCTGCAGGACTACCGGGTTATCAGACACGTAGAACGGATGATCGGCTGTGGTCTCAAAGAGATACCAGTCTTTATTCAGGTAATGGTCAATATGAGGCGCCTGATCGGCCAGCAAATGCAGAAACAGGTGCCGGGTATCGCGTTCTGACGATATACCCAGGGCATCGGTCACCTGGTCAGCTGTCGCGCCGATACCAGCCAATTTATCTGAAAGCACAGAGACCATTCCGGCTATACGCTGCTGCTCGCCAAAGGTACGCGCACGCTGCACGGCCACAAACACGGCCAGTTTGTACCGCTCCTCCTCGGTCAGCCGGCGGATATCCCTGTGCTGCAGCAGTGCGGCGATCACCGGCGCGGCATGGTGTTCGTAAATCCCTAGCAGTGGCTCCAGGCTCAAGCGATCGGGGTGATCGTCAAGATTGTAAAAGGTGTTGCGCACGGTGGCGTCGTCGGGCGTGGTGGCGTAACTGCACCCGCGGGCCTTGTCAAAGGCGTGCAACCGCCGGCGCTTACTTTTTCCCGGCGCACTGAAGTGCTTCAGTAAAAAACGTGGCACCGTGTGCTGCCGGACGACGTCGGTCTGTAAGTTCAGGGGATCGGCCATAGAATCAGCTCCGTGATAAAGCGGGTATTGATACACCGCCAAAATGATTACTATCAAAATTCCTCAATTAATGAGTATAAAGCCGCAGTACCCGGTTCGCTAAACTCTACCGGCTAATGATGCGATCGGAGAAGTGATCATTGAAACTCCGCACCAGGCGACTGCGCCACAGGGTACATCCCTGTCATTGAGCCCCTGGCAGGCAGGTGTATATAAACTGCAGTAATCACCTGGCAGGTAACATGACCAGACACAGGGGCAGTAGCGTTCCCCAGGTCTTTAGCACAACCATAATCACTGTCGGTACGTCGGCCTACCGGGACGGCTATAACGGTAAACCATAAAATAATATCAGATGTGAGATTATAGATAATAAGCCGTTCATCACCTGCAGATGACCCTTCGAAAAATCATCATTAAATATGACAGGAGCGCAGTATGGCCAGCACAGAGAAGATATTTACCCTCTCCTATGACGAACTGCTTGAGCACACCAAAAAAGTTGTCACCGATTTCAGGAATCTCAGCACGGGGTCGTCTCAGAAAACGGAAAATAAAGCACGCTAAGGCGTAACTACCCTCGGCTACACCGCGTCGGCACCACGCGGCTCTTTCTCCCCTTGCAGCGAAGCAATCAGCGGGCAAGAAACGTTCCCTTGCCGCGCATGGCAGGCGAACACAAGTTCGGATAGCACGGTTTCCATGCGCGCCAGGTCGGTCATTTTTTCGCGCACGTCCTGAAGCTTGTGCTCGGCCAGGCTGCTGGCTTCCTCGCAGTGGGTGCCGTCATCCAGCCTCAGCAGCTCTGCGATCTCGTCGAGGCTGAATCCGAGCCGCTGGGCTGATTTCACGAAGCGCACCCGCGTCACATCCGCCTCGCCATAGCGGCGGATGCTGCCATAGGGCTTGTCCGGCTCCGGCAACAAGCCCTTGCGCTGATAGAACCGGATTGTTTCCACGTTGACCCCGGCCGCCTTGGCGAAAACGCCAATAGTCAGATTCTCCAAATTTTTTTCCATATCGCTTGACTCCGTACATTGGTACGGAAGTAAGCTTAAGCTATCCAATCCAGATTTGAAAGGACAAGCGTATGTCTGAACCTCAAAACGGGCGCGGGGCGCTCTTCACTGGCGGGCTAGCCGCCATCCTCGCCTCGGCTTGCTGCCTGGGGCCGCTGGTTCTGATCGCCCTGGGGTTCAGCGGCGCTTGGATCGGCAACTTGACGGTGTTGGAACCTTATCGCCCGATCTTCATCGGCGCGGCGTTGGTGGCGCTGTTTTTCGCCTGGCGGCGCATCTACCGACCGGCGCAAGCCTGCAAACCAGGGGATGTGTGTGCGATTCCCCAAGTGCGCGCTACTTACAAGCTCATTTTCTGGGTCGTGGCCGCGCTGGTTCTGGTCGCGCTCGGATTTCCCTACGTCATGCCATTTTTCTATTAATCACAGGAGTTCATCATGAAAAAACTGTTTGCCTCTCTCGCCATCGCTGCCGTTGTTGCCCCCGTGTGGGCCGCCACCCAGACCGTCACGCTGTCCGTACCGGGCATGACCTGCTCCGCTTGTCCGATCACCGTCAAGAAGGCGATTTCCAAGGTCGAAGGCGTCAGCAAAGTTAACGTGACCTTCGAGACACGCGAAGCGGTTGTCACCTTCGATGATGCCAAGACCAGCGTGCAGAAGCTGACCAAGGCCACCGAAGACGCAGGCTATCCGTCCAGCGTCAAGAAGTGAGGCACTGAAAACGGCAGCGCAGCACATCTGACGCCCTTGTCTGCTACCACAAACGAAAAAGGATCTGTCGCATGACCCATCTAAAAATCACCGGCATGACCTGCGACTCGTGCGCGGCGCACGTCAAGGAAGCGCTGGAAAAAGTACCCGGCGTCCAATCTGCCATAGTGTCCTATGCGGCTCTGTTGCAAAGATTGGCGGCAGTCAGAGGTAGGCTGTCGCTCTGCGCCGATCAGGCGGCTGCTGCGAAATGGTGGTTGAGCATGCCCATGGCCTCCGTCAGCGCCGAGGGCCCAATGCCAAAAGCTCTCTCCACAAGGCGCACCTCGCCCCTGATGCCGGGCTGCAGGCACCAGGGGCGAGCCTGTCCTTTGCGCAGGGCTCGCATGACTTCGAATCCCTTGATCGTGGCATAGGCCGTGGGGATCGATTTGAAACCGCGCACCGGCTTGATCAGTATCTTGAGCTTTCCGTGATCGGCCTCGATCACGTTATTGAGATACTTCACCTGCCGGTGGGCCGTCTCCCGGTCCAGCTTTCCTTCGCGCTTCAATTCGGTGATCGCTGCACCATAGCTCGGCGCTTTGTCGGTATTGAGCGTGGCAGGCTTTTCCCAGTGCTTCAGGCCTCGCAGGGCCTTGCCCAGGAACCGCTTCGCTGCCTTGGCGCTGCGGGTCGGCGACAGGTAGAAATCGATCGTGTCGCCCCGCTTGTCGACTGCCCGGTACAGGTAGGTCCACTTGCCCCGCACCTTGACGTAGGTTTCATCCAGGCGCCAGCTCGGATCAAAGCCACGCCGCCAGAACCAGCGCAGCCGCTTCTCCATCTCCGGGGCGTAGCACTGGACCCAGCGATAGATCGTCGTATGGTCGACCGAAATGCCGCGTTCCGCCAGCATTTCCTCAAGGTCGCGATAGCTGATCGGATAGCGACAATACCAGCGCACCGCCCACAGGATCACATCACCCTGGAAATGGCGCCACTTGAAATCCGTCATCGTTCCGTCCGTCCAATCTCCGCCAAGCATGCTCAAGCTTCACGATTTTTGCAACAGAGCCCACACGAGTATTGAGCATAGTCGAGATTGGTGCAGATCACTTCTGATATTGAACTGTCAGGAGCTGGCTGCACAACAGCCATTACGCCCAATCAACTGGTGCAGTCGTCTTCTGAAAATGACATTTGGTATCTCTCATAAACGGATGTTTTTGAGAGAACTATCTTCGGCCTTCACACGCACGAAAGGCGGCGAAGCTCCGCCGTTAATCCGTCCGCCGGAGATCTCGCCCAGGCAGGCTGAAGGCCGAGCAAGCCTGACAGGCCCGAAAAGCCCGGCACGGGCGTCGGCGGCGATGACGGCGGCGGCATTATCCAGGGTTGATGATGGAAGTGGAGGATATCGACAACCTCTCGCGCAACCAAGACATCGCGGTCGGACTGCAAGTGATCTTGAAGCCACGGGCCCGTCCCACCCCGACATGGACCTCGATGCCCGAACGGACGTTAGATTTCGAGTTCTAGGCGTTCTGCGATGAAGGTTGGATCCCAGCCGGGATTGAAAGTGTCGACGTGGGTGAATCCGAGCCGCTCGTATAGGCCACGCAGGTTCGGGTGGCAGTCGAGCCGCAGCTTGGCGCACCCCTGCGTTCGCGCGGCATGGCGGCAAGCCTCGATCAGCGCGGAGCTGACACCCCGGCCCGCATGTGTCCGTCGCACCGCGAGCTTGTGCAGATATGCGGCCTCCCCCTTGAGGGCGTCGGGCCAGAACTCGGGATCCTCGGCCGACAAGGTGCAACAGCCGACGATGCCGTCGCTGCAACTCGCGACTAGGAGCTCGGATCTCAGGACGAAGGTCTCCGCGAATGTCCGGTCGATCCGCGCGACGTCCCAGGCGGGCGTTCCCTTGGCGGACATCCACGCCGCAGCGTCGTGCATCAGCCGCACAACCTCGTCGATATCACCCGAGCAGGCGACCCGAACGTTCGGAGGCTCCTCGCTGTCCATTCGCTCCCCTGGCGCGGTATGAACCGCCGCCTCATAGTGCAGTTTGATCCTGACGAGCCCAGCATGTCTGCGCCCACCTTCGCGGAACCTGACCAGGGTCCGCTAGCGGGCGGCCGGAAGGTGAATGCTAGGCATGATCTAACCCTCGGTCTCTGGCGTCGCGACTGCGAAATTTCGCGAGGGTTTCCGAGAAGGTGATTGCGCTTCGCAGATCTCCAGGCGCGTGGGTGCGGACGTAGTCAGCGCCATTGCCGATCGCGTGAAGTTCCGCCGCAAGGCTCGCTGGACCCAGATCCTTTACAGGAAGGCCAACGGTGGCGCCCAAGAAGGATTTCCGCGACACCGAGACCAATAGCGGAAGCCCCAACGCCGACTTCAGCTTTTGAAGGTTCGACAGCACGTGCAGCGATGTTTCCGGTGCGGGGCTCAAGAAAAATCCCATCCCCGGATCGAGGATGAGCCGGTCGGCAGCGACCCCGCTCCGTCGCAAGGCGGAAACCCGCGCCTCGAAGAACCGCACAATCTCGTCGAGCGCGTCTTCGGGTCGAAGGTGACCGGTGCGGGTGGCGATGCCATCCCGCTGCGCTGAGTGCATAACCACCAGCCTGCAGTCCGCCTCAGCAATATCGGGATAGAGCGCAGGGTCAGGAAATCCTTGGATATCGTTCAGGTAGCCCACGCCGCGTTCGACGCGCTCCGGCGCACGATCGAGACGCAGGGCGCGCAGATCGGCGCGGAAATGACCGTGATGCGGCGCGGGCTGGAAGCGGCTTTCGACCAGCTCGAAAAGATCGAGCCGGCGCAGGACTACAAGCCCCAGCTCGCCCAGCTCGTGCAGGCGCTCGACAATGTTGCGGAGCGGCTGCACGGCGTAGAGCAATCGCCTATTCTCCGGCAGGGTGCGACACACTATGCGGCGCTCCTCGAGCGCAGCGGCGAGGCCCTGATACGCACCGCCGCGCAGCAGCTCGAGCGGCAGGCGTCCGACCTCGAGCGCGCCGGCCGGAACCTCGCCGCTCATACGAAAAGCGCCTACGACCGGAAAAGTCAGGATTTCCGCATATGGATGGCCGGCCTTGTCGGGCTGTTCGTCGGCATATTCCTGATTTTGCTGTTGCCGCGTTTCCTGCCCTTCTCGGCCGACACCCATGTTGCGGCGACCGTCATAGGTCAGGACCGATGGAACGCCGGCGTCACCATGATGCGGGTGGCCGATCCCCGAAGCTGGCGCGGCGTGGCCGATTCCTCGCAGCTCGTGCGCGACAATGCCGAGGCGATCGGGCAATGCGCCGAGGCCGCGCGCACGGCCGGTTCAGATCAGCAATGCACCATCACCGTGAAAGCGCCGGCAGCACCGGCGCAGTAGGGTTGTGGGGGGACACCAGTTATTTCGGGAGGTTTTCTTCCGCCTCAACAGGTCCGGCGGCCATCGCGACGAGGCGCGCCGCGATACGCTTGCGCAGTTGCTCGGGGAGCGGGCGCGACGACAGCGCCTCGTGAATCCACAGCCCATCGGCGGCAAGGCGCGAAATGAACCTGTCCAACTCGGCAGCGTCGTTTCCAATCGGCGCAGGAGGTGCCCAGCGGTCGATGACCTGTTGCCACAGATCGCCAAGCTGCCGATTGTCGGAGCTTTCCAGTATGAGCAGCAGTTCGACCCGCCGGGCAGCTCTTGCGCAGGTGTTGATGTAGGCGGCGTGTCGTTCGGCGTCTGTCGCCCTGTCCGAGGTGTTGCCGGCGCTCGCTTCCAGCTCCTGTTCCCATGAGCGAGTCAGATGCTCATGGGTGGCGAGGATCAGGGCTTCGCGCGACGGGAAATGATACAGAAGGCCGGCGCGTGTCATGCCGGTTTCGAGCGCTACGGCGTCGAGGGTGACGGCGGTGAGGCCGTCACGCTCGATGATGCTCACAATGGCTTCAAGCACTTCGAGGCGCTTGCTGGCTCTCGCCATGTCGGCTTCCTTAGTGTTGTGTGGGATAGGCTGACGATTGCGAGCCGGGACCGTAGCGCCGCAACAGGATGCCGGTGATCAGGGCACCCACGGCCAGAACACCCGCCGCCACGTACATGACGACCGTATAGGCGTGGTCGAATGCGATTCCTGCCGCTTGACGCACGACAACACCATCGGCCCCCGCCTCGTTGGCAAAGACCAGCGCCGACGCCATGCTGTCGCGGGCCGCTTCCGAGGTTCCGGCGGGGAACACGACGTTGACCGTATAGAGGTAGGCCAAAAGACTTCCGAGAATTGTGACAGCGAACAGACTGCCAAACTCGTAGGACACTTCCTCGACCGACGACGCCATGCCGGCGCGATGCACAGGCACATTGCCCACAATAGCCGTTGATGCCACCGACATTGTTGCACCTACGCCGGCACCGGTCAGCGCCAGACCGGCGATCAGCCAGCCAAGGCCATGAGTGATGCCCCATGTCGCAAGCAGGACCGCCAGCGATCCCGCCGCAAGCCCGCCAGCTATAAGGATACGTAGGCCAATACGATGCAGGAATGCACCACCGAGCAGCGCAGTCGGCAATGATCCGAGCGCCGCCGCCGAAACCAGCATCCCGGCTTCCAGCGGCGTGAAGCCCGCAACGAGCTGGAAGCGTTGCGTCGTAGCAAGCTCAACACCGCCGATGGCGAACAGGGAGAACGCGGCCGCTAGAACGCCCGATGTGAACGCGGCATTGCGGAAGATCGAGAAGTCGAGCAGCGGGAACGGCAGGCGCAGTTGCCGGCGGACGAACAGCGCTCCGGCGAGGATGGCAACCAGCAGCGAAATAGCGGGGACGGCCCACGACTGCCCGGCATGGGCAGATTCCTTGATCGCGATCACAAAAGCCGACAGCGCCACCAATGCCTGAAACGACGACACCACGTCCCAAGGCTTGGTCGCATCGCCGGCCACCTTCGGCGCAACGATCAGCGCCGAAATGAAGGCAGCGACCACTACCGGCACATTGATGAGGAACACCGACCCCCACCAGAAATGGCCGAGCAGAAAACCGCCGATGATCGGTCCGAGCGCAGCGCCGACGACCGACAACGACCCCCAGATCGCAATGGCGATGTTGCGTTCCCGGTCATCCTCGAAGGTGACGCGGATGAGGGCGAGTGTCGCGGGCATCATCGCCGCCGCGCCGACCGCCAGAAAGGCCCGCGCCCCGATCAGGATTTCCGCTGTAGGCGAATAGGCCGCCACAATCGACGCGACACCGAACAGCACGAGGCCGATGAGGAACATGCGCCGGTGACCGATCCTGTCACCCAGCGTCCCGGTGCCGAGCAGCAGGCCGGCCATGACGAGGGGGTATGCGTTGATGATCCACAACCCTTGCGTTGCCGTCGCGCCAAGCTCGCGCGTCAGGGTAGGCAGGGCCGTGTAGAGGACCGAATTGTCCAGAACGATAAGCAGGAGACCGGCGGCGACGGTCACCAGAAGAACCCAGCGGTTCGAGTGGGCGGCAGGCATGATAGCACCATTCAGTGAGAGTAGCCAAACTTTACAGACAAGTTAGTAAAGTATCAAGCGCCTGCCCGTGAGGAACTTCAGACAATGGCCGACAGCGGGGCTTCGCATTCCGGGGCGCGATCAATTTGTCGCGAAATTCCTGATTTTTGCGACAAAATCGCCGGCGCTGATTTTGCAGGGAAAAATCTGTCGCAAAAATCAGGTGCGAAAGTCAAACTTGTGCGACTGACTTTCGCGACACGTCGCGGCCCGGATTCCGCGCCGCTGCGGACGTGGTGCAGGTTTCAGGATTTGCGCGACATAAGGGGCGCGAAGGAATTTAATTCTGGATCACCAGATCAAAAGACCTTGGCGGGCAGACGCGCTCGAAATAGTAGCTTTCAACATCGTCCCAAACAGCGTGCCACGCGGCTAAAAAGCCCTCCGCGCCCTGTTCGCGCGCAGCAGTCCGTTCATGCCGCACTTTGGTCGGCACATCCACGATCACGGCGAGGTCGATCAAATCCCGAAGGAACGGAGATGCGGAATAAGCTCCTTCGAGCAGAATCGTGGGCGCTGGCGCGACTTCGGTAAATTCGTTCTTGAGGCTGTAAGTGCCATCCGGGCCTAGTCCCTGCATGAAGTCGAAAGCTCGCCACTGTGCAGGTTCCCCCTTGCGTAGAGGCTCTATTGCCTCGCGAACGCGGTCCCACTCAAAAACGCGATTCAACCGCTCCGCCACGGTTTTGTGAGGCCACTCGGATTCGGGAACCTGCGTTTGATAGAAATCATCGAGCGTAACCAAGGCTATGTCGGTCAGCTTCGCCAACCTTGCCGCAATCGTTGACTTACCGGAGCCGCTTCCCCCGTCAAGCGCCACGACAACAGGACGTGCGAGTTCGGCGCGGAGGGCTTCTATTCTCTCAAGGGCTCTGTTGCAAAGATTGGCGGCAGTCAGAGGTAGGCTGTCGCTCTGCGCCGATCAGGCGGCTGCTGCGAAATGGTGGTTGAGCATGCCCATGGCCTCCGTCAGCGCCGAGGGCCCAATGCCAAAAGCTCTCTCCACAAGGCGCACCTCGCCCCTGATGCCGGGCTGCAGGCACCAGGGGCGAGCCTGTCCTTTGCGCAGGGCTCGCATGACTTCGAATCCCTTGATCGTGGCATAGGCCGTGGGGATCGATTTGAAACCGCGCACCGGCTTGATCAGTATCTTGAGCTTTCCGTGATCGGCCTCGATCACGTTATTGAGATACTTCACCTGCCGGTGGGCCGTCTCCCGGTCCAGCTTTCCTTCGCGCTTCAATTCGGTGATCGCTGCACCATAGCTCGGCGCTTTGTCGGTATTGAGCGTGGCAGGCTTTTCCCAGTGCTTCAGGCCTCGCAGGGCCTTGCCCAGGAACCGCTTCGCTGCCTTGGCGCTGCGGGTCGGCGACAGGTAGAAATCGATCGTGTCGCCCCGCTTGTCGACTGCCCGGTACAGGTAGGTCCACTTGCCCCGCACCTTGACGTAGGTTTCATCCAGGCGCCAGCTCGGATCAAAGCCACGCCGCCAGAACCAGCGCAGCCGCTTCTCCATCTCCGGGGCGTAGCACTGGACCCAGCGATAGATCGTCGTATGGTCGACCGAAATGCCGCGTTCCGCCAGCATTTCCTCAAGGTCGCGATAGCTGATCGGATAGCGACAATACCAGCGCACCGCCCACAGGATCACATCACCCTGGAAATGGCGCCACTTGAAATCCGTCATCGTTCCGTCCGTCCAATCTCCGCCAAGCATGCTCAAGCTTCACGATTTTTGCAACAGAGCCCACACGAGTATTGAGCATAGTCGAGATTGGTGCAGATCACTTCTGATATTGAACTGTCAGGAGCTGGCTGCACAACAGCCATTACGCCCAATCAACTGGTGCAGTCGTCTTCTGAAAATGACATTTGGTATCTCTCATAAACGGATGTTTTTGAGAGAACTATCTTCGGCCTTCACACGCACGAAAGGCGGCGAAGCTCCGCCGTTAATCCGTCCGCCGGAGATCTCGCCCAGGCAGGCTGAAGGCCGAGCAAGCCTGACAGGCCCGAAAAGCCCGGCACGGGCGTCGGCGGCGATGACGGCGGCGGCATTATCCAGGGTTGATGATGGAAGTGGAGGATATCGACAACCTCTCGCGCAACCAAGACATCGCGGTCGGACTGCAAGTGATCTTGAAGCCACGGGCCCGTCCCACCCCGACATGGACCTCGATGCCCGAACGGACGTTAGATTTCGAGTTCTAGGCGTTCTGCGATGAAGGTTGGATCCCAGCCGGGATTGAAAGTGTCGACGTGGGTGAATCCGAGCCGCTCGTATAGGCCACGCAGGTTCGGGTGGCAGTCGAGCCGCAGCTTGGCGCACCCCTGCGTTCGCGCGGCATGGCGGCAAGCCTCGATCAGCGCGGAGCTGACACCCCGGCCCGCATGTGTCCGTCGCACCGCGAGCTTGTGCAGATATGCGGCCTCCCCCTTGAGGGCGTCGGGCCAGAACTCGGGATCCTCGGCCGACAAGGTGCAACAGCCGACGATGCCGTCGCTGCAACTCGCGACTAGGAGCTCGGATCTCAGGACGAAGGTCTCCGCGAATGTCCGGTCGATCCGCGCGACGTCCCAGGCGGGCGTTCCCTTGGCGGACATCCACGCCGCAGCGTCGTGCATCAGCCGCACAACCTCGTCGATATCACCCGAGCAGGCGACCCGAACGTTCGGAGGCTCCTCGCTGTCCATTCGCTCCCCTGGCGCGGTATGAACCGCCGCCTCATAGTGCAGTTTGATCCTGACGAGCCCAGCATGTCTGCGCCCACCTTCGCGGAACCTGACCAGGGTCCGCTAGCGGGCGGCCGGAAGGTGAATGCTAGGCATGATCTAACCCTCGGTCTCTGGCGTCGCGACTGCGAAATTTCGCGAGGGTTTCCGAGAAGGTGATTGCGCTTCGCAGATCTCCAGGCGCGTGGGTGCGGACGTAGTCAGCGCCATTGCCGATCGCGTGAAGTTCCGCCGCAAGGCTCGCTGGACCCAGATCCTTTACAGGAAGGCCAACGGTGGCGCCCAAGAAGGATTTCCGCGACACCGAGACCAATAGCGGAAGCCCCAACGCCGACTTCAGCTTTTGAAGGTTCGACAGCACGTGCAGCGATGTTTCCGGTGCGGGGCTCAAGAAAAATCCCATCCCCGGATCGAGGATGAGCCGGTCGGCAGCGACCCCGCTCCGTCGCAAGGCGGAAACCCGCGCCTCGAAGAACCGCACAATCTCGTCGAGCGCGTCTTCGGGTCGAAGGTGACCGGTGCGGGTGGCGATGCCATCCCGCTGCGCTGAGTGCATAACCACCAGCCTGCAGTCCGCCTCAGCAATATCGGGATAGAGCGCAGGGTCAGGAAATCCTTGGATATCGTTCAGGTAGCCCACGCCGCGCTTGAGCGCATAGCGCTGGGTTTCCGGTTGGAAGCTGTCGATTGAAACACGGTGCATCTGATCGGACAGGGCGTCTAAGAGCGGCGCAATACGTCTGATCTCATCGGCCGGCGATACAGGCCTCGCGTCCGGATGGCTGGCGGCCGGTCCGACATCCACGACGTCTGATCCGACTCGCAGCATTTCGATCGCCGCGGTGACAGCGCCGGCGGGGTCTAGCCGCCGGCTCTCATCGAAGAAGGAGTCCTCGGTGAGATTCAGAATGCCGAACACCGTCACCATGGCGTCGGCCTCCGCAGCGACTTCCACGATGGGGATCGGGCGAGCAAAAAGGCAGCAATTATGAGCCCCATACCTACAAAGCCCCACGCATCAAGCTTTTGCCCATGAAGCAACCAGGCAATGGCTGTAATTATGACGACGCCGAGTCCCGACCAGACTGCATAAGCAACACCGACAGGGATGGATTTCAGAACCAGAGAAAGAAAATAAAATGCGATGCCATAACCGATTATGACAACGGCGGAAGGGGCAAGCTTAGTAAAGCCCTCGCTAGATTTTAATGCGGATGTTGCGATTACTTCGCCAACTATTGCGATAACAAGAAAAAGCCAGCCTTTCATGATATATCTCCCAATTTGTGTAGGGCTTATTATGCACGCTTAAAAATAATAAAAGCAGACTTGACCTGATAGTTTGGCTGTGAGCAATTATGTGCTTAGTGCATCTAACGCCGGAGTTAAGCCGCCGCGCGTAGCGCGGTCGGCTTGAACGAATTGTTAGACATCATTTACCAACTGACTTGATGATCTCGCCTTTCACAAAGCGAATAAATTCTTCCAAGTGATCTGCGCGTGAGGCCAAGTGATCTTCTTTTTGTCCCAGATAAGCTTGCTTAGCTTCAAGTAAGACGGGCTGATACTGGGCAGGTAGGCGTTTTATTGCCCAGTCGGCAGCGACATCCTTCGGCGCGATTTTGCCGGTTATTGCGCTGTACCAAATGCGGGACAACGTAAGCACTACATTTCGCTCATCGCCGGCCCAGTCGGGCTGCGAGTTCCATAGCTTCAAGGTTTCCCTCAGCGCCTCGAATAGATCCTGTTCAGGAACCGGGTCAAAGAATTCCTCCGCTGCCGGACCTACCAAGGCAACGCTATGTTCTCTTGCTTTTGTAAGCAGGATAGCTAGATCAATGTCGATCATGGCTGGCTCGAAGATACCCGCAAGAATGTCATTGCGCTGCCATTCTCCAAATTGCAGCTCGCGCTTAGCCGGATAACGCCACGGGATGATGTCGTCATGCACGACAAGGGTGACTTCTATAGCGCGGAGCGTCTCGCTCTCGCCAGGGAAAGCCGAAGCCTCCATAAGGTCATTGAGCAATGCTCGCCGCGTCGTTTCATCAAGCTTTACGGCCACAGTAACCAACAAATCAATATCGCTGTATGGCTTCAGGCCGCCATCCACTGCGGAGCCGTACAAATGCACGGCCAGCAACGTTGATTCCAGATGGCGCTCAATGACGCTTAGCACCTCTGATAGTTGGTTCGAAATTTCGATGGTCACCGCTACCCTCATGATGTCTAACTTTGTTTTAGGGCGACTGCCCTGCTGCGTAACATCGTTGCTGCTCCATAACATCAAACATCGACCCACGGCGTAACGCGCTTGCTGCTTGGATGCCCGAGGCATAGACTGTACAAAAAAACAGTCATAACAAGCCATGAAAACCGCCACTGCGCCGTTACCACCGCTGCGTTCGGTCAAGGTTCTGGACCAGTTGCGTGAGCGCATACGCTACTTGCATTACAGTTTACGAACCGAACAGGCTTATGTCCACTGGGTTCGTGCCTTCATCCGTTTCCACGGTGTGCGTCACCCGGCAACCTTGGGCAGCAGCGAAGTCGAGGCATTTCTGTCCTGGCTGGCGAACGAGCGCAAGGTTTCGGTCTCCACGCATCGTCAGGCATTGGCGGCCTTGCTGTTCTTCTACGGCAAGGTGCTGTGCACGGATCTGCCCTGGCTTCAGGAGATCGGAAGACCTCGGCCGTCGCGGCGCTTGCCGGTGGTGCTGACCCCGGATGAAGTGGTTCGCATCCTCGGTTTTCTGGAAGGCGAGCATCGTTTGTTCGCCCAGCTTCTGTATGGAACGGGCATGCGGATCAGTGAGGGTTTGCAACTGCGGGTCAAGGATCTGGATTTCGATCACGGCACGATCATCGTGCGGGAGGGCAAGGGCTCCAAGGATCGGGCCTTGATGTTACCCGAGAGCTTGGCACCCAGCCTGCGCGAGCAGCTGTCGCGTGCACGGGCATGGTGGCTGAAGGACCAGGCCGAGGGCCGCAGCGGCGTTGCGCTTCCCGACGCCCTTGAGCGGAAGTATCCGCGCGCCGGGCATTCCTGGCCGTGGTTCTGGGTTTTTGCGCAGCACACGCATTCGACCGATCCACGGAGCGGTGTCGTGCGTCGCCATCACATGTATGACCAGACCTTTCAGCGCGCCTTCAAACGTGCCGTAGAACAAGCAGGCATCACGAAGCCCGCCACACCGCACACCCTCCGCCACTCGTTCGCGACGGCCTTGCTCCGCAGCGGTTACGACATTCGAACCGTGCAGGATCTGCTCGGCCATTCCGACGTCTCTACGACGATGATTTACACGCATGTGCTGAAAGTTGGCGGTGCCGGAGTGCGCTCACCGCTTGATGCGCTGCCGCCCCTCACTAGTGAGAGGTAGGGCAGCGCAAGTCAATCCTGGCGGATTCACTACCCCTGCGCGAAGGCCATCGGTGCCGCATCGAACGGCCGGTTGCGGAAAGTCCTCCCTGCGTCCGCTGATGGCCGGCAGCAGCCCGTCGTTGCCTGATGGATCCAACCCCTCCGCTGCTATAGTGCAGTCGGCTTCTGACGTTCAGTGCAGCCGTCTTCTGAAAACGACACCATGTGCAAACGATGTCAGAATAGAGTTAAATTTCCTATTGATTGACATATTCCGTCAAAGGTAATAGATTTCATCCTGACACTTTTGCCTTTGGAGGCATCTTGCAAGGTCAACGCATCGGCTATGTCCGCGTCAGCAGCTTCGACCAGAACCCGGAACGGCAATTGGAGGGTGTTCAGGTGGCGCGGGTGTTCACCGACAAGGCTTCTGGCAAGGACACCCAGCGTCCCGAGCTGGAAAGGCTGCTGGCCTTCGTCCGCGAGGGCGACACCGTGGTGGTGCATAGCATGGACAGGCTGGCACGCAACCTTGATGACCTGCGCCGCATCGTCCAAGGGCTGACACAACGGGGCGTGCGCATGGAGTTCGTCAAAGAAGGGCTGAAGTTCACCGGCGAGGACTCACCGATGGCCAATCTGATGCTGTCGGTCATGGGAGCCTTCGCTGAGTTCGAGCGCGCCCTGATCCGCGAACGTCAGCGCGAGGGAATCGTGCTGGCCAAGCAGCGCGGTGCCTACCGGGGACGAAAGAAATCGCTGAACAGCGAACAAATTGCCGAGTTGAAACGGCGAGTTGCGGCAGGCGACCAAAAAACCTTGGTGGCCCGTGACTTCGGCATCAGCCGCGAAACCTTGTACCAGTACCTGCGGGAAGACTGACCATGCCACGCCGCTCAATCCTGTCCGCCACCGAGCGCGAAAGCCTGCTGGCACTGCCAGATGCCAAAGACGAACTGATACGGCACTACACGTTCAACGAAACCGACCTGTCGGTGATCCGTCAGCGTCGCGGCGCCGCGAATCGATTGGGCTTCGCTGTGCAGCTTTGCTACTTGCGATTCCCTGGCACCTTTTTGGGCGTCGATGAGCCTCCGTTTCCGCCCCTGTTGCGCATGGTGGCCGCGCAACTCAAGATGCCAGTGGAAAGTTGGAGCGAGTACGGCCAGCGCGAACAGACACGGCGGGAGCACTTGGTCGAGCTGCAAACGGTTTTTGGGTTCAAGCCCTTCACCATGAGCCACTATCGGCAAGCCGTGCATACATTGACCGAGCTGGCCTTGCAGACCGACAAAGGCATCGTGCTGGCGAGCGCACTTGTCGAGAATCTGCGGCGGCAGAGCATTATCCTGCCCGCCATGAATGCCATCGAGCGCGCAAGCGCCGAGGCCATCACCCGTGCCAACCGACGCATTTACGCGGCGCTGACCGATTCTTTGTTATCACCCCACCGTCAGCGCCTGGACGAACTTCTCAAGCGCAAGGACGGCAGTAAAGTGACGTGGCTGGCATGGCTGCGCCAGTCGCCTGCCAAACCGAACTCTCGCCACATGCTCGAACATATTGAGCGCCTGAAATCCTGGCAAGCACTTGATCTGCCCGCAGGCATCGAGCGGCAGGTTCACCAGAACCGCCTGCTCAAAATCGCTCGTGAAGGTGGCCAGATGACGCCTGCTGATCTGGCAAAGTTCGAGGTGCAACGACGCTATGCCACGCTGGTAGCGCTGGCCATCGAAGGCATGGCCACCGTCACCGATGAAATCATCGACCTTCACGATCGCATCATCGGCAAGCTGTTCAACGCGGCCAAGAACAAGCATCAGCAGCAGTTCCAGGCTTCCGGCAAGGCGATCAACGACAAGGTGCGGATGTATGGGCGCATCGGTCAAGCGTTGATTGAGGCCAAGCAAAGCGGCAGCGATCCGTTCGCCGCCATCGAGGCCGTTATGCCCTGGGACACCTTCGCCGCCAGCGTCACCGAAGCGCAAACATTGGCGCGGCCTGCCGACTTTGATTTCCTGCACCACATCGGTGAAAGCTATGCCACGCTACGCCGCTACGCGCCGCAGTTCCTGGGCGTGCTCAAATTGCGGGCTGCGCCCGCCGCCAAGGGTGTGCTCGATGCCATCGACATGCTGCGCGGCATGAACAGCGACAGCGCGCGCAAGGTGCCCGCCGATGCGCCAACCGCATTCATCAAGCCGCGCTGGGCAAAGCTGGTTCTGACCGACGACGGCATCGACCGGCGTTACTACGAGTTATGCGCCCTGTCGGAGCTGAAGAACGCGCTGCGCTCCGGTGATGTCTGGGTGCAGGGTTCTCGCCAGTTCAAGGACTTCGACGAATACCTGGTGCCGGTCGAGAAGTTCGCCACTTTGAAGCTGGCCAGCGAATTGCCGCTGGCAGTGGCCACCGACTGCGACCAATACCTGCATGACCGGTTGGAATTGTTGGAGGCGCAACTCGCCACAGTCAACCGCATGGCTGCGGCCAACGACTTACCGGATGCCATCATCACCACCGCGTCAGGCCTGAAGATCACGCCGCTGGACGCGGCAGTACCAGACGCCGCGCAAGCCATGATCGACCAGACAGCTATGCTGCTGCCGCACCTCAAAATCACCGAGTTGCTGATGGAGGTCGATGAATGGACGGGCTTCACCCGCCACTTCACACACCTGAAGACCAGCGACACGGCCAAGGACAAAACCTTGCTGTTGACGACGATCCTGGCCGACGCGATCAACCTGGGTCTGACCAAAATGGCCGAGTCCTGCCCTGGCACCACCTACGCCAAGCTGTCTTGGCTGCAAGCCTGGCACATCCGCGATGAAACCTATTCGACGGCGCTGGCCGAGCTGGTGAATGCGCAGTTTCGGCAACCCTTCGCCGGCAACTGGGGTGACGGCACCACGTCATCGTCGGACGGCCAGAACTTCAGAACCGGCAGCAAAGCAGAAAGCACTGGTCATATCAACCCGAAGTATGGAAGCAGTCCAGGACGGACTTTCTACACCCATATCTCCGACCAGTACGCGCCCTTCAGTGCCAAGGTGGTCAACGTGGGCATTCGTGATTCAACTTACGTGCTTGATGGCCTGCTGTACCACGAGTCGGACTTGCGCATCGAGGAACACTACACCGACACGGCAGGCTTCACCGATCACGTGTTTGGCTTGATGCATTTGCTGGGATTTCGCTTCGCGCCGCGTATCCGTGACTTGGGCGAAACCAAGCTATTCATCCCCAAGGGCGATGCCGCCTATGACGCGCTCAAGCCGATGATTAGCAGCGACAGGCTGAACATCAAGCAAATACGCGCCCATTGGGATGAAATTCTGCGGCTGGCCACCTCCATCAAGCAAGGCACGGTAACGGCTTCGCTGATGCTGCGCAAACTCGGCAGCTACCCGCGCCAGAACGGCTTGGCCGTGGCGTTGCGCGAGCTGGGGCGCATCGAGCGCACGCTGTTCATTTTGGATTGGCTGCAAAGCGTGGAGCTGCGCCGCCGCGTCCATGCGGGGCTGAATAAGGGCGAGGCGCGCAACGCGCTGGCCAGGGCGGTCTTCTTCTACCGATTGGGTGAAATCCGCGACCGCAGTTTTGAGCAGCAGCGCTACCGGGCCAGCGGCCTCAATCTGGTGACGGCGGCCATCGTGTTGTGGAACACGGTATATCTGGAGCGTGCCACCAGTGCTTTGCGTGGCAACGGCACGGCGCTGGACGACACATTGTTGCAATATCTGTCGCCGCTGGGGTGGGAGCACATCAACCTGACCGGCGATTACCTATGGCGCAGCAGCGCCAAGGTCGGTGCGGGGAAGTTTAGGCCATTGCGACCGCTGCCACCGGCTTAGCGTGCTTTATTTTCCGTTTTCTGAGACGACCCCTGGCTGGGCTTCACGGCAGGCTACGCTAATCCCCTCCTCCGTCCAGACCAGCAGGACCAGGGGTTCGTCATCCGTGAACATATTTTCAAGCTGTACACAAAGTTCTTTGCGGATTCCGTACATCGTTTTTTCTCTCTTGCTAAGGGGTTACAGGCCGGGCCTCAGCCCGGCAGGGTCAGTCAGTCCTGAAAGGTTTCGTCCAGCACCAGAGCTTCGCGGTAGGCCTCCAGAAGCAGGGTGTTGATCCGGCGCAGAGTCTGCGCTGCCATACGTTCAGTGAGCGTTGCCGCGTCGTGCCGGTGCTGCGATTCGAGGCGGTTCAACAGCATCCGCACATCACACATGGCATTGCTGAGCGCGGCCACGTCCGCGCGCAGGTGTTCAAGGCCCGGGTAATTCATGCTGCCTCCGGATAGTCAGGGTAAAACGCGCTGTCATTGGCCGCCGGCATCCTTATCGCCCGTTCAACCTGTGCCAGACGGCGGACGCCGGCGGCGTGGTACTGCTCAAGCATCTCGATCCCGATATAGCGGCGGTTGGCTTCGGCGGCGGCCACGCAGGTGGAGCCGCTGCCGGCGAACGGGTCAAGGACAATGGCCCCCGGACGCGTGAACGATTCAATCAGTGGCCGCAGGCTCTGCACCGGCTTCTCCGTCGGGTGGTGTCGGTTGCCCGTGTATTTCCAGGGGATCACGTCCGGGATGGAACGGTCCGGGGTTTGCGGCCTCCCCTTCGCCAGCAGGTAGGCGCTCTCATGGGTGTAACCCACGAACGTCGATTTTGAGGCGTAGCTCTTGGCAAAGACGATATGGCCAACCACCCGGAAGCCAGCCGCTTTCCACGCATTCAGAAACAGATCCGCGCGGTTCCAGGCATAGAAGCTCACCATAAGGCTGTCGTTTTTCAGCACGCGGTACATTTCATGACAGGCGGGCTGGAGCCATTCGGCAGAGTTGTCCCCGGCCAGGGTGCGGCCGGTACGGTCCTTATAGCCAACCAGATAAGGCGGATCGGTAAGAATAAAATCGACGGCACGCGCCGGAAAACGGGACATCACCTGCACGCAGTCACCCAGAATAAAACGGGACATAGACACACTCCTCTCTGATATGCGGCACCCTCTTGCGCCGTGCCGCCACAAAAACCCGGCGGAAAGCGGAGGGCGCAGGGGCGACGCCGCAAGCCGCAGCGCAAGCCTTTCACGGGCTGAATGCACCGTGAAAGGTGCGAACGGGTGAGGACGGAGACAACGTGAACCCTAGCGACCGCAGCGGCCGGGTTAGCGTGAAGGCACGGCGTTGAACACGCCGCCGACTGGCGGCCATTAAAGAGGAGGGAACCGACATCCTTTTATTTGACGGCAGGGATGGAATGTCACCCTGCCGTTTTTTTTAGTCCTGAAGAGAACAATGCAGGACAGAGGGTTACAGGATTGAGAAAATGAGACAATGCCAGCTGAAGACTGGAATCTGGAAGTGGGCAGCTGGCACGAAACTTATTTAGCTGTTCTGCAGGCTGAGACTAACGATGTTCGGAGTACGCGAAACTCAATTACGTCGTTACGCCCGAGGAGCTCAAGGGCGTCTGGGGAACAGGCCATTGCAGCCTTCAGTGCCAGTGAAATGGCGAGGCTGCGGTAGCGGTTTTGCAGCATGATGGGGGCATCAGCAGGCACTGCGTCAGACACCTGTAGATACGCTTTCCATGCATCAGGCTGAGCCAAAGCATCACGTTCCACGGCTTCGAGCTGGTCTTCACGTTCCTTTTGCTTTTGCGCGGCCATCTGGTTAAGAACCGCCACTGTGGCTGCGGCATTCACCGCACCAGGCATTGCCAGTGTGAGCGCCACAAACAAAATTGCAGTATTACACTTCATTTGTCCTCCTCATTGTGTTCATTTCCTTTATTTTCTGACAGTTCAACAGCTCGCTGGCCGCCGCCAGCGTCAGCCCCGCTCTCTTAACCTTTTGCATCAGTCTCTCCCTGGCTGTCTGGTTACCACTCTGAATGATGTTCTTGCTCAGGATCGGCTCTTCGGCTTTTTATCGTCAAAAGCCAGGAGATCCCCGATGCCGATCAGCGAGGCATAGCAGACCTGCATCGCAATTGTCACCGGCAGGGAGAGATGTCACCCTGCCGTTTTTTTGCCCTGAAATGTACGGGGCCGGATTTAACGCGCAGGTGCAGCACCCATACGTCTCAGCGCATCCTGAACTTCACGCAGCCCAAAAATCTCTTCCGGCGGCTGCTCTTTTCCGGCCAGACTACAGGCCGTAAAGACGGCATTTGATGCGGTTAATCTCTCACGGTGCAGCGCCTGCAATGCCACAACTACCAGCGTGCGTTCTTCTCCTGTCAGTTCTTCAAGCTGCATACAGTTTCCTTCAGGTTAATGTTCATACTCATCCCCGCCCCTCAGGTTTTTTCTCGTCAAACGCCAGGAGAACCCCGATGCCGATCAGCGAGGCGTAGCAGACCTGCATCGCGATTGTCACCGGCAGGGAAATGTTATCAACCAAAACGCCGGGAACCACGACGGCCACGCCTGCCAGTATCATTCCCCTGCCGGTCTTTTTGACCCGTTCCGGCCACTGGGATTCGGGCACGTTCCGGGCGCGCAGAAAGGTATGAATGCACTGTTCTGCCTTTTGTTTAATCACTGACATGTTTTAGTCTCCGAATGCCCGTCGCATATTTTTCTTTATTCTGGTCGCTTCACCGGAAACCTGCGCGGCAGACTCTGCTGGTTTCTCAGGCATTGCTGCGTTACTCACGCCAGCCGTACCGGCCATCTGCTGAACCACCACGTGCAGCTCGCTGACCGTGCCGGGCGGTACCGGCATACTGGCCAGCAGACGCGGCAGCTCCGGTGCGGTCGTATGCAGGGCCAGACCGGTGATAATCAGGTTTCTCAGCAGCTCTCCGCGCAGGCGGGATGACACGCCCGTCAGCACACGCTCAACCCGTTCACTGCTCCGGTCATCCTGAAGCGTCAGGGTGTAACGCCGGCGCTGGTATTCCGTCTCCGGTGACATGGCCAGAGCCGCCACGCCACCATCAGGCTCATCTGGAAGTCCTGAGAGTGAAGACCAGGTACCGGATACCAGAGCCATCACGGCGCCAAGCCGGATGGCGCTCAGATGCCCGTCAAAGAACACCGGGATCAGAGCCGGTAAACGGGCATCCGTCTGGTACATCACCGCCCCGGCGGTGGCGGCGGTCCGGATGAAGTCACCGCGCAGGGGCTGTGAGATGGTGCTGATGGTCGCCATCGCCGCGATGTCGGTGCGATCGTCGCTGTGCAGATAGAAAGAATACTGGCCGTCCGGCACGTTTAGTCCTCTTTATTG
>OKVW01000243.1_pt1 | contig 35949 bp, 31 predicted proteins | sample 1606991 | NCBI WGS metagenome assembly OKVW01 (sample SAMN03281021, study PRJEB24777) | human gut metagenome | isolation source: fecal sample PR177 from 1 month old male Malay infant, vaginal delivered... | reverse complement strand
CAGCCACTGACTCTCACGGACGGATGAATCTTACTCCGCCCGCGTACCCTTCCGCGCCATTTTAATCCCTAAATCCCATATATCCTCACTGCATTCTCATAAAACACCTTCTCCCAGGCCCGCTCCGGCACCAGGTATTTGATAAACTCAATATAATCCTCTAAATTGACCAGCGGCCAATCAGTGCCAAACATATATTGATCATAGTTATTCACATACTCGGTCCATGTCTGTACTGCTTCCACATAACGCCGTTTCTCCCGGCAGAATGCCTTCACATCCAAACAGCCTTCCAGCAGACCAGAAAGGTCGGCGGCGACGTTCTCATTCTTTTCCAGCACGGCAGCCGCATCCATGAGAAACGGGTTCCCGATATGGCACATCACGAACTGTACCTGGGGGTGAAGTACAGCGGCCTCGTCCAGGGTCAAAGGATGGCTGTATTTTAACAGCGCATCGGAACCTGCGGTCGCTCCGGTGTGAATCGCCACCGGCTTATGATAAGTCCTTGCCAGCTCGTACACCGGCTCAAATACAGAGTCCGTCACATACACCGGGCTGTAACCCGGATACAGCTTGATTCCCACACAGCGCTCAGAGCGCAGATTCTCCTCAATCTGGTCAATAGAAGCCTGGTCCAGTCTCTCCTTCATCATCTCGCTGCTGTTAAGCCCCACACAATAGCTTAAAAAATCCGGATATACATGTTCCCGGCAGTCCAGACCCCTGTTCCCCATAACTATGCCGTGCACAATTCCCAGGGAATCAAACTGTTCCCTCAGATGTTCCTCTGTGTTCACATGGCCTGCCGCCACGGCGATACCGTCAAAATACTCCTTTCCCGGACAAAAATGCAGATGTGCATCAATAATCTTCATTGTCGCTTCTCCTTACCCTTTTTCGTATTATATGCAGCCGGTTCACTCTCCGGGATTCCCCGGCCTTCCGACTTTACCGGCAGCAAAAACGGGCTTTTGCCCGGCCGTTTCCGGCCGTGTGCAAAAGCCCGCGATCTCCATTACTGCGGCTGATCCGTATTGTCATTCTGTGGGGGCTGGGGCTGGCTGCCCTCATTGCTGAACCAATCTCCAATCTCCCGTTTCTCCTGGGGAGCCGTCTGCTGGTCTGCCTGGCCTTCATAGGCCGGCTGGTTCTCCACGGGAGGCTGCGCCTGATCCTGTACCTGACCCTGGCTGCTCTGCCCCTGCTCCGGCGCTGCTCCGCCATCCGCACCATTCTGCCCATTCTCCTGATTTTCTTCCTCAACAGGAGGCTCAGGGATACCCTTCACCCTGCGGAAGATCTTCATGAACTCCTTGCCTGTGATGGTTTCCTTCTCAATGAGGAACGCTGCGATCTCATCCATCACATCCCGGTTATCCTCCAGCAGGCGCTTGGCCTCAGCGTAGGACTCCTTCAGGATCTTCATCACTTCCTTATCGATCTCCCCTGCTGTGGCCTCACTGCAGTTGAGTACATTGCGGCCGGACAGATACTGGTTCTCCCTTGTCTCCAGGCCCATGAGTCCGAACTTCTCAGACATACCGTACTGGGTGATCATGGATCTGGCCAGGTTGGTGGCCTTCTCGATATCGTTGGAAGCACCGGTGGTGACTGTCTCAAAGACAATCTCCTCAGCAGCACGGCCTGCCATCATCTCCACCAGCATGGCTTCCAGCTCCTTCTTGGTGTTCAGGAACTTCTCCTCCTCAGGCACGTTCATCACGTAGCCCAGGGCTCCCATGGTCCGGGGAACGATGGTAATCTTCTGAACCGGCTCAGAGTGCTTCTGCAGGGCGCTGACCAGGGCGTGGCCCACCTCGTGGTAGGATACGATCCTGCGCTCTTCCTTGTTCATGATCCGGTCTTTCTTCTCCTTACCCACAAGCACTACTTCCACTGCCTCGAACAGGTCCTTCTGGGATACGGCCTGGCGGCCGTGCTTAACGGCGTTGATGGCCGCCTCGTTCATCATGTTGGCCAGGTCCGCGCCCACTGCGCCGGAGGTGGCCAATGCGATCTCCTTGAAGTCCACTGTGTCGTCCAGCAGCACATCTTTGGAATGCACCTTTAAAATGTTCACACGCCCGTTTAAGTCGGGGCGTTCCACAATGACCCGGCGGTCAAAACGGCCCGGACGCAGAAGAGCCGGGTCCAGAATCTCCGGGCGGTTGGTGGCTGCCAGCACCAGAAGTCCCTTGGAGGACTCGAAGCCGTCCATCTCAGAGAGCAGCTGGTTCAAGGTCTGCTCGCGCTCGTCATTGCCGCCCATGCGGCTGTCACGGCTGCGGCCGATGGCATCAATCTCATCGATGAAGATGATGCAGGGGGCATTTTCCGCTGCGTTCTTAAACAGGTCGCGGACACGGGACGCTCCCACACCCACAAACATTTCCACAAAGTCAGAACCGGACAGGGAATAGAAGGGCACGTGGGCCTCGCCTGCCACTGCCTTGGCCAGCAGGGTCTTACCAGTACCTGGAGGGCCCACAAGCAGCGCGCCCTTGGGAAGCTTGGCGCCGATCTTGGTGTACTTGCCCGGATTGTGCAGGAAGTCCACAATCTCCGTCAGTGACTCCTTGGCCTCGTCCTCTCCCGCCACATCCTTAAATGTGATCCCCGTCTCCTTCTGCACGTACATCTTGGCGTTGCTCTTGCCCACGCCCATGAGTCCGCCTCCGCCCATGCGCCGCATGGTAAAGTTCATCAGGAATACCAGGAATATAAAGGGTATTGCGTAATTCAGCACAGTGGCCAGAATCATCCCATTGTCTCTGGACTCTCTGGTGGTATCCACATTGTGTTCCAGCAGGCGGTCCACAAAACTGTAGTCGCCCTCGATCCGCACCACAAAGTAATTGATCTGCTGGGAGTAATCCTTGACGTCCTTTTTGGGAATCACGGTGATCTTCGTGTTCCCCACGCTGACGGACTCAACATTTCCCTCATTTACCAGCTGAACAAATTCATTATAGGTCAGCTCCTGTGTCCTGCTGGCATCAATGGCGTTGCGCATCAGCGTCACTACTGTGAAGGTAAGCAGCGCTGCCACCACAAGCATTGATATGGTCTGCCAGTTTGTCTTAGGAGCATTCGGGTCTGTCTTCTTATTATTATCCATATGTGTAAATCTCCCTCTGAATAGGTTATACTAAAGTATAGATCCATAAAAACCCATTCTCTACCATTATAGTGTCAGTCTCTCCATAAATCAAGAAAAGAACAATGAAATTTATTAAATCTTTTGAAAAAACTCCTAGCATTATGGAATAACTGGTTGTATAATATATTGGTTATTTTTTAACCCCACACGACACATTATAGTATATCAAGAAGGAGGTTTAAAATTATGCCGGTTAAATACGTATTTGTCACTGGCGGCGTGGTTTCCGGACTTGGAAAAGGCATTACCGCGGCTTCCCTGGGCCGTCTGCTGAAAGCCCGGGGCTACAAAGTGACCATGCAGAAGTTCGATCCCTATATCAACATTGATCCCGGCACCATGAATCCGGTCCAGCACGGCGAAGTGTTTGTGACTGATGATGGTGCCGAAACAGATTTGGACCTGGGGCATTACGAGCGCTTTATCGACGAGAGCCTTACCAGGAATTCCAATGTGACCACCGGTAAAGTCTACTGGACCGTTCTGCAGAAGGAACGCCGGGGCGACTTCGGAGGCGGGACGGTTCAGGTGATCCCCCATATCACCAATGAAATCAAAAGCCGCTTCCACAGAAACTATTCTTCCACTGAAACAGAGATTGCAATCATCGAAGTCGGCGGCACGGTGGGCGATATCGAAAGCCAGCCCTTCCTGGAAGCCATCCGCCAGTTTGAGCGGGAGGCCGGGCCGGGAAATGTATGCAGCATCCACGTGACCCTGATCCCCTACTTAAAGGCTTCCGGGGAACTTAAGACCAAGCCCACCCAGGCCAGCGTCAAGGATCTGCAGGGCATGGGTATCCAGCCCGACATCCTGGTATGCCGCAGCGAGCTGCCTCTGGACGACGGCATCCGCAGCAAGATCGCCCAGTTCTGCAATGTTCCCGTTTCCCATGTAATCCAGAACCTGGATGTGGACGTGCTCTATGAGCTTCCCCTGGTGATGGAGGAGGAGCATCTGGCCCAGGTGGCCTGTGAATGCCTGCAGTTAGACTGCCCCCAGCCGGATCTGGAGGACTGGCGAGCCATGATCAATGCCTGGAAACATCCCCAGCAGGAGGTGACAGTGGCACTGGTTGGAAAATATATCCAGCTCCACGATGCCTATATCTCCGTGGTGGAAGCCCTCCGGCACGGCGGCGTGGCAAACCGCGCCCAGGTACACATCAAGTGGGTGGATTCTGAAAATGTAACCCGCGAAAATGCCTCGAAAATCTTTGACGGAGTCAATGGAATCCTGGTGCCCGGCGGCTTCGGGGACCGGGGAATCGAGGGCAAGATCTGTGCTATCCAGTATGCCAGGGAACACAGCATCCCATTCCTCGGCCTGTGTCTGGGCATGCAGCTGTCCATTGTGGAGTTTGCCAGAAATGTAGTGGGCTATGCGGACGCCCACAGCGTGGAACTGAATCCCGCCACCACCCACCCGGTGATCCATCTTATGCCGGAACAGGACGGCGTGGAGGACATTGGCGGCACCCTGCGCCTGGGCTCCTATCCCTGTGTTCTGGACAAGGACTCCAAGGCCTATGAACTGTACGGCGCAGAGACCATCCACGAACGCCACAGGCACCGCTATGAGGTGAACAACGACTACCGCGGTGAACTGACCGGCCACGGCATGAAGCTCTCCGGGATCTCCCCGGACGGACGCATTGTGGAGATGGTTGAAATCCCCGCCCATCCCTGGTTCGTGGCCACTCAGGCCCATCCTGAGTTAAAGTCCAGACCCAACCGTCCCCATCCGCTGTTTGCAGGATTCATCGGCGCCGCCGTAAATGCCAGAGGATGAACCCATAAATCCCCTGGATTTGCCTGAAACGCCAGCAGTCGCCTGAGGGCGTCCCTGCTAAAAAGCAGCTTCCTGCGCATACTAACAATGCGGATGAAAGCTGCTTTTATGCGTTTTGCAGCAGGAGGTGATTAAGCATGAAGGAAACCGATGTAAAGAAAAGCGATGATTTTGACATTGATATACAGGCCTGCTCCACGATGGACTGCACCGGCCTGATCCCATCCCTCCCCCAGTCGGAGGCGGAACGGGAAGCTTATGAGGATTTATATCCCTACATTACGAAAGCAAAGGTTCCGTCAAACCAGGCGAAATAATCCTGGAGCGTGTCTTGAAATTCATTCCCGCAAAGTGTAACGCACAGCTGACGGAAAGCAATTTTAAGACACGCCCTGGACCGGATGGAAATACAGCCAATGGAGAGCCAGGGAATCAGGCTTTTCATTGGCTGCATTTAAATATATAATATCCAGCTTTAAGTCTTGTAATTTTTCACCGATATGATATAATGTGAACACTCAGCAATATGATTTTTTCTTATATTCTTATTAATTCTTTTGTTCCAGCTGGAGTCACAGCAATTTTTACTCGGACGCAATTTAATTTAGGTGGTGATGTCTTTGAGGGTCTTTTAGTCGTACTTGTTAACTGTGTCAGACAATACTACAGAAAAGGAAAAGAAAATGGCCGAACAGGACCTTTATATCAACCAGATGATCGCTGACAAAGACTGCTTCGCAGATTTGTGCAACGGTATCCTTTTTCATGGCCGCCAGATTATAAAACCTCAGGATCTGACGCTGATCACCGGACGTTCAGGCATTCAGACCGCCGATGATGCCGGCCTTAAAAAGACACTTCAAAGGCAGAGGGATGTCACCATGTGCGCAAAAAACAACATAATACTGGCCGTTATCGCGGCAGAAAACCAGGCGGGCGTCCACTATGCCATGGCTGTGCGCTCCATGCTCTATGATGCCCTGGACTACACCATGCAGGTTCAGAACATCTGTGATAAGCGCCGCAAGACCCATGAAAAAATGGACAGCGCCGGATTTCTCTCCGGTATCAGCAAAGATGACCGCCTGATCCCGGTTATCACCATGGTTTTATACTATGGCAAGGATCCCTGGGATGGCTGCCAGAGCCTTCATGAACTCCTGGATCTGGAACACGCCGCCGGGGAAATGCTGGAGCTGAAACCCTATATCCCCGATTACAAAATCAACCTGATCCAGGCCTGCCGCATGGAGGACATTACTCGTTTTCAAACTCATTTACAATACATTTTCGGTATGCTAAAATATAATACAGATAAAGAAGCACTCTACAAGTATGTCCGGGACAACCGAACAGCCCTGCTTCAGATGAGCAGCAACGCCAAAATGGCCCTGCTCTCCCTGATCGGCGAACAAAAACGCCTGGCCAGGCTGACAGAGAATTTCCAAAATATGGAGGATTTCGACATGTGTAAAGCCATTGATGATTTAATTGACGAGGGAAAGAACTTGGGAAAGAAATCGGGAAAACAATCGGTGAAGACCGCCTGTCCACCCTGATTAACACCCTGATAAATGACAACCGCCTAGACCTGGTGAGGGCAGTGACTTCCGACCCGGAGATCCGCAGGCAGCTATACAAACGTTACCAACTGTAAACACTGCTCCACAGGTTCCTGCGCCTTCCCACGCTCCCAACGATGAACCGCCCGCTATGCCAGCGATTCACCGCGTACCGATAAAGACCCTTCACAGCAAAAGACCTTTTCACAGCGCTCCGCAGCGCCGGAAAAGGTCTTTTATCTTATCCTCTCATAAACCGCCCTAACAATCCTTTTGTCTGGGGATTCTGCGGGTTTTCAAAGATCTCCTTTGGCGCCCCCTCCTCGGCAATGACTCCGCCCGCCATGAACACCACTCTGCTGGACACGTCCCTGGCAAATGCCATCTCGTGGGTCACGATGATCATAGTCAGGCCTTCCCCCGCCAGTTTGCGCATAACCTCCAGCACCTCCCCCACCATCTGGGGGTCAAGGGCGGATGTGGGCTCATCGAAGAGCAGCAGCTCCGGCTCCATGGCCAGGGCCCGTGCAATGGCCACACGCTGTTTCTGTCCGCCGGACAGCTGGCGCGGCTTGGCGTTGATATAGGGGGCCATGCCTACCTTTTCCAGGTAATACATGGCGTTCTTTTTGGCCTCTTCCTTGTTCTTCTTCAGCACCCTTGTCTGTCCGATCATACAGTTGTCCAGCACATTCATATTGTTGAACAGGTTAAAGCTCTGAAACACCATTCCCACCTTGGAGCGGTACTGGGCAGCATTGACTTTGCCGCCCACGATGTTCTCGCCGTGGTACAGGATCTCACCCGTGGTGGGCGTCTCCAGTATATTCAGGCAGCGAAGCAGGGTGGATTTACCGGAGCCGGAGGCTCCGATGATACAGGTTACATCCCCGCCGTTGACGGAGAAGTCTATATCCCTAAGCACAGGATTGCTGCCAAAGGTTTTGCTCAAATGGCGGATATCTAAGATTCTGTCTCCCTTCATCACGCATCCTCCTTCTTCTCGCCCGGGAAACGGTACATGCCGCTGGTGTAAGCCAGGGTGTCCGTGGTCGCCAGGTCAAAATTGTCCGGCCCGTCCATCTTGTTCTCCAGATGGCGCAGGATTCTGGAACAGGTAAATGTCATAATGAAATACATGATCATGGTGATGGTGTAGGTCTCGAAGTTCATATACAGCGCGCCTGCTGCTGCCTTGGTCTTATAAAGCAGCTCCGCAGTGCCGATGACGGAGAGCACGCAGCTGTCCTTGATGTTGATGATCAGGTTGTTGCCGATCTGAGGCATAATATTGCGCAGCGCCTGGGGCATGATTACAAACAGCATGGTCTGTACATGGGTCATTCCAATGGATTTCGCACCCTCGGTCTGCCCTGAATCAATAGAAAGGATTCCGCCGCGGACTGTCTCGGCCATATAAGCGCCCGTATTAATGGAAAGGATAAAATACGCTGCCCCCCACATGGACATACTGACATTCAGCAGCGGGAACAGGCCATAGTAGATGAACATGGCCTGGGCCATCATGGGCGTGCCGCGGAAAAACTCCACGTAAACGTTCAGCACCATTTTAACAACCCACAGCACCCCGCGCTTCAACGGATTGTCCCCCTGCTCGGATGGGATTGTCTGTACAACTCCCACTGCAAATCCGATCAGGCAGCCAATCACAGTGCCCACCAGGGCAATTCCCATGCTGACGCCTGCGCCCTGCAGCATGGACATTCCATATCGGTTAAATACGACCATTACACGGCCTAAAAAGTCTGTTGGCATACCTCTGTCTCCTTACTGTCGCCCTGTTCCTGATCAGTTGTTCAGGGGCTGGGCAGCAATTGCTTCATCCATCATCTTGGAGTAATCATCCTTGGTCATCTTGGTCAGAACGCCGTCGATGGCGGCCTTTAATTCCGTGTTGCCCTTTTTCATGGAGATGCCGATGTTGATATCTTCCTCAGTTACAGCGAAATCATTCTCCCCGCCGCCAAAATCCATCAGCACAAAATCCGGATAAGCGATCAGAGCGCCCTTGCCGGTAGGCTGGTCGGTTACAACGATATCACATTTGCCTGCGCTTAAGGACATCAGCATGTCCGGTGCGCTGGCTGTTGCAGGCAGGATGTTGCCATCCTCAATCTGGGGCAGACAGGTGTTGTACCAGATGGTGCTCTGCTGGGAGGTAGCTGTGGCTCCCTTTAAATCAGCGACGCTCTTGGCCTGGGCAAACTTACTGTCCTTCTTGGCCAGAGTCACGATGGTTGCATAATAATACGGCTCACTGAAATCAACTGCCTGAAGGCGCTCAGAGGTGATGGACTGTCCCGCGATTACGCAGTCAACCTGTCCGCTCTGCAGTGCCGGAATCAGGGAGTCCCAGTCCAGGCGCACGATCTGCAGGTCGTAGTTCAGCTCCTCACTGATCTTCTTGGCCATCATTACATCATATCCGTATGCATATTCATTGCTGTCAGCGATGGGTACCGCTCCGTTGGCATCATTTGGCTGCGTCCAGTTGTAGGGGGCGTATGCACACTCCATTGCAACTTTAAGGGTTTTCTTCTCCCCGGATGCTGCTGTGGTCTCTTTGCTGTCCTGGCCTGCTGCCTGGGACTGGGCTGCTGTGGTGCTTCCTGAAGAACTGCCGCCGCATGCAGTCAGAGAAGCTGCTGCCAGAAGGCCGGCCATCACAAGGCTCATTACTTTCTTTGCATTCATTTTCATAACACATTCTCTCCTCTTTGTTTGTGCTCCATCTGGAAAAATATGGTCATTCCTAAGAAAAAAGCCACACCCATCCTCAACAGGCATGACTTCCTTGTCACGTAAATCCGCTATCAAAAATAACGCCAATATTTTCCATCTGTTGGGCTTACACTTAATAAAATTACAAATTTTGTGCCTAACGTTAAGAGTATAGCATAATTTATTTGTTTTTCCAATACCTTAATTAAGAATTTTCCCATGGTAAGGCTTAGAAAAACATAACAAAAGCGGGATATTCTCTCATCTGAGGGGATATCCCGCCTCTTAATTCCAGCAGTAGAGCCGCTGCAAGGGGTTTATTATAATTTGGGCAAAACTGCCCGAATTAAGAGCAATCACAAAAACAGGATGGAATCATCCGCCATTCCATCCTGATAACGCTATTACTATATCACTATTTTCGACAAATGTCAACCAAAATTCTCATTGTTTTCCGGCATTATCTACAGTTTTCCCCTGTTTTTCAGCGTGTTCGCGCACCAGATCTTCCATATGCTGCTGGAATTCCTCATCCGGCGGGATCTCGCTGCCGTCCTCATCTACCTCAACTGCAAACAAAAAGGTCCGGGCGTCATTGATCTCATAACTGCAGGTCACCAGAGTGTACAACGTCCTGGCAGGATACTGGACGTCCTCAGCGTAACTGCAGGGGGACATCATCTCCTGCACAAAGGCGTCAAATGACTCCTGGCTTACGAACCGCGTCTTGCGGACAATGGGCTTTGCCTCCCCATAGTATGCGGCCACCGCTTTCAGACGGATCTCCCGCTCCGGGGTATAGATGGTAAAATACTGATGCTCATTGAAAAAGGCCTCATCTTTATACTTAACCACATCCTTGAACATGGTCCCGTTTTTCATATTGTGGCCGTACAGAATATTGTTGCGTCCGTCAAAATCTCCCTGGCTCTCAAAATCCAGGTAAATGGACCCCGCAATACTCTCCTTGCCGTTAAAATCGTGGTTCAGATAAAAATCATTGTCCGTTCCCTGTACAATGGGGTAATTGACCTGTGTGCCCTCGATCTGTATCCATCCTATGGTATCAGGATTCTCCTTCTGCAGCGCCTCAAAATCAATGGGCGATACATATGGCTCCTGGACGGGTTCTGTCTCAGCCGGTTCCGTCTCCGCCGCCACTGGTTCTGTGGTGGTCTCCTCCGCAGTCTGGCTGGCCATCTGTGCAAGTCGGTCATACTCATCCTTCGCCTTCTTGTCCGCCTGCCACTGCCTGAACACCATCGCACCGCTGACCAGGAGAATGGCTACCAGAATAATTGTTATCAGCCGGTGCAGCTTTCCTCTCATGCCTTCAAGTTCCTTTCGTTTCTATAATTATGAAGCGTTCTTTGCCGCGCCCCCTGAGGAATCTTCTTCCCGGCCAATGATCCGTCCGGCAGCTTCATCCATCATCATAAGCATCTCTAAAAAGCTGCGGAAGCTCTCCTGCTCCCCTCTTTCCTTCCAGCGGATAGTTCCCTGCCAGGTGGCATTGCTGTCAAACAGCAGCCTGACCACAAAGGTCAGTGGCCCCAATGATCCCTTGCAGGTGCCGGGCTTCCTGGGCACGACCACCGTCTCCTGGACAGAACTGCCAGTGGGCGCAAACATTGCATCCATCTGTTCCATCAGCTCAAATTCATTGGCAAACGCCCTTCGTTCCTCCACTGCAGGGTGGGACACATCGCCGCTCAACAGAGAATTCTCATAATTCTGAACCGACACCTCGCACATCTGCTTTCCCAGAGGCGCAGCCTTGGGGCCGCCATCTCCCAGAACACGGTCAAATACCTTCATCAGCTGCAAAAAGCTCTCAAAAGTATAGGTGGTTCCACTCTCCAGCCAGGTGACATCACCCTGCCAGGTGGCATGGTACCGGTATTTAACATGAATCCGGAACGTGGCAAGCTTCCCCCTCAGGGAAATTCCTCCTGCCGGCCCGGAAAAATCAACTGAATCATCTGCGCTTGTTTTCAAGTTCTTCCTATTAAATTGTCTTGGGTCCACAGTGCTCATAGGGTAACGGATCTGATCAAACACATGATTAAAAATGTGCACCATCTGCGTTATATTTTGGAAGTTCGCAGTTCCTGCCTGGCTCTCATGTCCCACAAGCCCTTCTATCCGCTTCTGTTCAAATCCATTGACCGCTATTGTAAAATACTTGTATGTGTTGGGCAGTGCTCCTGTTCTGGCTACAGACATACTTTCACCTGTTTTCCTTCCTCCGTTTGAATAGAATATCTTTCATTATACATCTTTGCACAGAATAAGTATAGCAGGCTTTGGTTACAAACTGGTTACATTTCGACCTCTTTTTGCAAAATTAATGTAGACTTTTTTTTAATTGGTAGGTATACTTGGTATATTGATAGATAAAAGGAGACTGACCAATGGATGCGTCCGCTTTGGATTTTCAGCAAACTATATATGTAAAAACTCTGGGCGGCTTTTCGATCACAGTTAATGGGAAAGAAATAACCGACAGTAATAACCAGTCAAAAAAACCGTGGAGTCTTCTGGAATACCTTGTTATTTTCCAAAAAAAGGATATTAGCGTCAATGAGCTGATTGAAACCATATGGGCCGATGATCCCGGCGTGAACCCGGGAGGCGCTTTAAAAACATTGATGTTCCGCTCCAGGAAGCTGTTGGAGCCACTGGGTATCCCGGTTCAGAAGCTGCTGGTACAGCAGCGCGGATCTTACGCCTGGACCCAGGAATACCCCACTGTTCTGGATATAGACCAGTTTGAGTCTGTCTGCAGCAAGGTGCTGGCCAGGGACGGCGCACTGGATGAGGAATTGCTCCCCCTGTGCCTGGAAGGCCTGGAACTGTACAAAGGAGATTTTCTACCCAAGGCAGAGTATGAATCCTGGGTGATCCCCATCAGTACATATTATCACTCCCTGTATCAAAAGCTTGTATACAGGACGATTCAGATCCTTCTGAATAAAGAAGCTTACTCCCAGATCACATCCATCTGCCAGACGGCCATTGGCATCGAGCCATTTGACGAACAGTTCCATTATTATCTGGTATATGCGCTGTACATGGACAGCCATACCAGCCAGGCCATTGAGCAGTACAACCACACCCTGGACCTGTTTTACAACGAGTTTTCAATCTCCCCATCAGAGCATTTTAAGGACCTCTATAAAACCATCCGCAACAAGGAGACGGGGATCACCACCAACCTGAGCGTGATCCAGGAGGCGCTGAAGGAGGAGGGCAACACAGGTGCATTTTACTGTGAGTATCCTGTGTTCCGGGATCTCTACCAGCTGGAACGGCGGGCCATTGAACGCACCGGGGATTCCATCTACCTCTGCCTCATGACCCTCAGCGATCTGGAAGGGGAGGTACCCAAGATGAATATTCTGAACAAGGCCATGGAACATCTGAATACCGCCATCCGCAGTTCCCTCCGCTGCAGCGACGTCTACACCCGCTACAGCGTCAGCCAGTTCATTGTACTGCTGCCCACGGTAACCGCGGAGAAGGGTGAGATGGTTCTGAAACGGATCTCCGCCAATTTCCGGAAGCTCTACAGCAGAAAGGATATCACCATTGATTATAAGCTGCAGCCAATGCTTCCATGGGAACGGAAGTATGGCCTGGAAGCATAAATGAATCTCACAACGCCCGCCCGGCTGATCTGCAATGCAGACCGCCGGGCGGGCGTTTATTCTGATCCGAACCACGTCTTTATATTTAGATGGTTCCGTCCCAGGTGCTGACCTGGGTGGACTTGCCCTGCTCCTCGTCAAACCATCTGGTTGTCACTACCTTCGTCTCCGTATAGAAGCGGTAGCCATCCTTTCCGAGGCAGTGGAGATCCCCTATAAAGGAGTTCTTGTGGCCTGAGAACGGGAACATCCCAACCGGAACCGGGATTCCCACATTGACTCCCACCATGCCTCCGTCCGTATGTCTGGCAAATTCCCTGGCATAGTGGCCGTTCTGGGTGAATATTACGGAGCCGTTGGCAAATGGATTGGCATTCATCACCGCCATCCCCTCTTCGAATGTCTTTACGCGCTTGATGCACAGCACCGGTCCGAAGATCTCCGTGTCCCCCACCGTCATTCCCGGCTTCACATGATCCAGTATAGTGGGGCCCATATAAAATCCATGTTCATATCCATCTACCGTCACATTTCTGCCGTCCAGAACCAGCTCTGCACCCTGGGACAGGCCCTTCTCGATCCAGTCCAGCACAGACTGCCTGTGTTCGGCATTGATCACCGGTCCCAGCCCGCTGTCCTTGTTGTAGGCAGGCCCTACCTTAATCTCCTTCGCCTGGCGCACGATCTCTTCCACCAGGGCATCCGCGATTCCCTCCTGGGCCACCACCACAGGCAGCGCCATACAGCGCTCCCCCGCGCAGCCGAAGGCGGAGTTGATAATCCCGGCAGCCACCCGCCGCACAGGAGCGTCATTCAGCACCAGTGCATGGTTCTTGGCCTCGCACAGGGCCTGCACCCGTTTACCGTGGGCTGCCGCAGCAGAATAGATATGCATTCCCACGGAGGTAGAACCTACAAAAGTGATCCCCTTCACATCCGGATGCTCCAGCAGAATCTCCGCCTCATGCCTGGAGCAGGTTACAATGTTGATCACTCCGTCCGGGAGGCCGGCTTCTTTATAAAGTTCCGCGATCCGCATACAGGTCTGGGGGGTAAAGCTTGCGGCCTTCAGCACAATGGTGTTGCCGCAGGCGATGCACAGGGGCGTCATCCAGCCCATGGGAATCATGGCCGGGAAATTAAAGGGCACTATCCCTGCAAACACCCCCAGGGGTTCCCGGTAAAGCACTGTGTCATACCCCTTTGAGGCGTCCATCAGGCTCTCCCCCATCATCAGGGAGGGAGCGGCAATGGCCTGCTCGGTTCCCTCCTTGGCCTTCAGCACATCCCCCCTGGCTTCGTCCCACGCCTTGCCGTTCTCCAAGGCCACCAGGTGGGTCAGCTCGTCCATGTGCTCTTCCAGCAGTCCCCTCAGTCTGTACAGGATCTGTACCCTCTTTACCACCGGGGTGCCGGACCACCCCGGAAATGCCGCCTTGGCGCAGGCCACCGCCTCCTCCACCTCTTCCCTGGTGCAGCAGGGCACCTTGGCAATCACCTGCCCTGTGCTGGGATCATATGCATCGGTATATTTCTCTGTTGCGGACCCTCTGTATTGTCCGTTGATATATGGTTTTAATCTCTTTACCTGTTCCATGTCATCCGCCTCTTTTCTTTATCCTTTGGTACACACATTACCTGGCATCACACCCAGATCCGTCAAAATCCCTCTCAATATCTCCAGCTTCTCCCCCGCACAGCCCATCACAGGCTTCACCGGGTCCCCAACCTCAAATCCCATCAGGTTCAGCGCATCCTTTGTAACCGCCGGCCAGCTTGCCAGGCCAAAGGAGAGCCTGAAGGGCGCCAGCCTGTACTGGTCGGCCAGGGCGCCTGCATAGTCGCCTGCCATACATTTGTCATACAGGTCCACCAGAAGGGCAGGGGCCACATTGGCCGTGGCCGCCACAGAGCCTGAGCCGCCGTGGAGCAGGTTGGCGAAAATCAGCATATCCCTGCCGCACAGCACATCAAACTCCATCTCCCTGGTGCGCATGATGTAATCCATCATCAGCCCCAGGTCCCCGCTGCTGTCCTTGACTGCCACAATGTTGGGGATGGCGGCCAGGCGTTCCACTGTCCTGGCGGAGATATTGACCCCTGTCCTGTCGGGGTTGTTATACAGGGTCACCGGCAGATCCGTAGAGGCTGCGATGGACCGGTAGTGCTGGTAAATCTCCTCATCATTTGGAGTAATCATCATGGGCGTCAGCACAGACACCAGATCCGCTCCCAGATCCTGGACTTTTTCAACCATGCCGACAGCCTCCCTGGTACCCACGCCGTATGCCCCTACCATCACGGGAACTCTGCCATTTACATGGTCCACCGTAATCTTCACGGCCCGCAGCTTCTCCTCCTGGCTGATCCCGTAGAACTCCCCTGTACTGCTGAGAATAAACACGCCGTGGCAGCCGCTTTCAATGGTATAGTCCAGCAGCCTTTTTAAGGAAGCTTCATTGACCTGCTCCTCCCTGCCGGTGGGCGTGCATAGCGCCGGTATAATTCCTTTTACTCTCATCACTTTCTCCCTTTCCGGGCAATATGCCCATATATCTCTTTAGCAGAGGGCGAAATCCGCCTGGCAGAATGCGAATTCTCCATCGCAGATCACCATCTGGGGGATAAACAGCTCCTCCGTCTCAAATACATTACCGGCTGAATCCAGGTGCCTGGCCCTGCGCTCCGTCTTTCGGAATATGGCGATATCCGCCAGGGCGCCTGGCTGCAGGGTGCCGGTCCGCCCTTCCATCCCCATGAGCCTGGCAGGCGTGGAGGTGACGCAGGCCAGGGCCTCCATCAGGGGCATGCCCAGTTTCAGATACTTAGACACAATGAACATCAGGTTCTTGGCATAGGGGGACACATTGTACTTGTCCAGCAGCCAGTCGCTGGAGATCACATCCGGCCAGAAGCCCTGGTCCACCGCCCGCTCACACAGCCTGATATTGAAATTCATCCTCCCGTTGGCCGCATCGAATATGACGCCCCTCTGCCTCGCCTTTAAAATCTCCGGCTGCACATGGCCGTTGGCGTCCAGTATATTGTCCATGCCCACGTCCTGGTACATGTGGCAGAAGATATCTCCCGGCCGCAGCAGCCCGGCCATCTCCGCCAGGGGGCACACCGGATCGCTCACATGGACGCAGACGCCGGTTCCCAGCTCCTCCGCCAGACGGACAGTGAACTCCAGAGCCTCCCTGTCCGCGGCCACTCCCCTGCTCATCCGGATCTTCAGTCCCAGGATATTGTCCCGGTACCGCTCCACCGTCCGGCGGATGTTCTCCGGCCGGAATGCCTTCACATCAAACCATTCATTGATTCCAAAATCCGGCTGCCCGAAGCTGTACATATTCAGATAGCTCTTGATCCTCACCCTGCTGCCCGCCACGGTATTTCTGTAAAATGCCTCGAAATTACATGGCCCCGCAGTTCCCGCGTCCACACAGGAGGTGACGCCTGTGGCCAGCAGGTAATCCGGGCGGACGGCCACAGCGCTGCCGCCGCCAAACACATGGACGTGATAATCAACCAGGCCCGGAAATACATAGCAGCCTGAGGCGTCGATCTCCTTATCACAGCCCGCTGCAGGGGCCGCCTCCACAATCCGGCCGCCGGATACCGCCAGATCCATCACCTGGTCCACCCCGGTATAGGGGTCCATCACACGTCCGTTTTTAATGCAGATATCCAATTTCATTTTTAACCTCCTTCATCAGCAAAGCCCCATATGATATAACGCAAAGGCCAGCCAGAATGCCAGTATGGGAATCAGGCACTGGGACACAAAGGTGTATTTGTAGGTGTCCTTCATCTGTGTTTTCGCCACATCATTGGCCAGCACCACACCGGAGGCATGGGGCATGGCATCCAGCCCTGCGGAGGCGATGCAGGTGAGCCTGTGGAGAATCTGGGTGTTGATCCCAGTGCTGAGCATATAATCTCCCAGGGTATTCAGGAAAATGTTCAGTCCGCCGGAGGAGGAGCCTGTGATGGCGCAGATGATATTGATGGAGAAAAATGCCAGCAGCATGGGGCTCATATTCAGGCTCAGCAGCCAGTTGACACAGGAGGTAAATGCCGGTGAAGCGCTGACCACGCCGCCGAAGCCCATGATGGCTGAGGTCACCATCAGCGCGTTGAAGCCGTTGGCTGTGCCTGAGGCAAGGGCCTCGCGGATCTTTAATTTATCCCGGAACATAATCAGCGCCACCACAATGGCCAGCACCATCCCCAGCACCACCGCATAGTTGGATGGGGACACCACCCTCTGGAAGATGAACATGGATGCGATCAGCACCACCAGCGGGGTAAAGGCTGCACCCCTGCCGGGAAGATTTCTCAGGGCCTTCTCATCACTTAAATCCACAATATTGTCATTGGGTCCCGGAATAAAGTGCTCCCCCCTCTCCCGGCAGCGCCTGGCGGCCCAGGTGTAAAACAGGTAATCCAATATAAATATGAATACAGAGCAGATGATACCGATGACAGGCGCCGCGTAAATCGTAGTTCCGAAGGTCTCGGTGGGAATCATATTCTGAACCGCCGGCACGCCGGGAGCCACCGACATGCAGATGGTGGCCGGAATCGCCAGCAGCAGCCCCGGGAATATCTTCTTGGGGAGATCCGCTTCCTTAAACAGGGCCATGCAGATGGGATACATGGTAAATGCGATGACGAACACTCCGATTCCGCCGTAGGACAGCACCAGCGTGGTCACAAGCACAATGAGAATTACCCTCTTTTTTCCAATTCCATGGACAATGGCGTTGGCTATGGACACTGAGGCCCCGCTCTCCTCCATCACCTTGCCGAAGATGGCTCCCAGTGCAAACATCAAAAACCAGGTGCCCGCGAAGTTCTTAAATGCAGTTGCAAAGCTCTCCGAGACAGCCGGCCATACGTCCATGCCGCTTGTGAGAATGACGATTACTGAGGACAGCACAGCCACAACCCCCATGTGCCATCCCCTGAAAATCAGACAGATCAGAACTGCCAGCGCTGCCAATATACCCAATACTCCTATCGCTTCCATACGTTTATCCTCTCCTTATCTTAATGTTCACGGCAACTTGCATTCTGCCGCTGTGCACGGCGGATTGCATTCTATCGCTGTTCGCGGTAAATATGCGTGTTATGGCTATGTGCGGTCAAAATCAACGGCCAGCCTGGCCCCCTCCCACACGCTTCCCACCAGATTGCTGTACCTTCTGAGATATGTTCCATGCCCCTTAGTCTCCTTAGGCTTCCAGTTATCCTTCCTCTTCTCCATCTCCTCCGGGGATATATCCACGGAGATTACGCGGCCCGGTATGTCAATATGGATCATGTCCCCGTCTTCTATAAAGGCGATGGGGCCTCCCACAGCCGCTTCGGGGGAAATATGCCCCACACAGGGTCCTCTGGTAGCCCCCGAGAACCGTCCATCGGTGATCAGCGCCGTGGACTCCGACAGGCCAAGGCCCACCAGGGCTGTCATGGCCGTGTGCATTTCCCGCATTCCCGGACCTCCCCTGGGGCCTTCATAGCGGATCACCACCACATCACCGGCCTTTAAATCCCCTCTCTGCATGGCGGCGATGGCCTCCTCCTGTGACTCATAGACCCTGGCCGGCCCGGTGTGCACCTTCATGGCCTCACAGACTGCCGACTGCTTGCACACAGAGCCGTCCGGCGCCAGATTGCCCTTTAGGATGGCGATGCTGCCCTGGGGGTGCAGCGGGTGTTCCAGGGTGGTGACCACGTCCGTCAGCTCCGTGTGGCAACGCACCGGATAGGCACCGATGGGGATACCGTTGACGGTCTCTGCCTCCATGTGGATGAACCCAGGCCCCAGGGCCTGTATCACCGCCGCCACGCCGCCTGCCTCGTCAAACTCGATCATGGAGTATTTGCCTGAGGGCTTCACATTCACAAGATGGGGCGTCATGCGGCTGGCCGCCTCAAAATCCTCAGGCCGGATCACATATCCGAACTCCGCTGCAATGGCCGGAATATGCAGTGTGGTGTTGGTGGAGCCGCCGATGGCCATATTGACGCGCATCATGTTCTGGAAACTCTCCTCCGTCACAATGTCCCTGGGGCGGATTCCCTTCTTTACCTGGTTCACCGCCGCAATCCCCGACTGCTTGGCCTCCCGCAGCTTCCTGGAGTACACCGCATGGGTGGTGGCGCACCCCGGTACCGTCAGACCCAGGGCCTCAGCCAGGCAGGACATGGTATTGGCTGTGCCCAGCATGGAGCAGCCGCCCGCCGTGGGACAGATGGACTCCTCCATCTCCTTTAATTCCTCCTGGGAAATGCCTCCCGCGCTGATCTGGGCGCTGACCTCCCGGATCTGGTGGATGGCCAGCTCCTGCCCCTTGTACTTGCCCGGCAGCATGGGGCCGCCCGGCACAATAACTGCCGGAATGTTCAGACGCCCCACTGCCATCAGAGCAGCGGGCACAATCTTGTCGCAGGTGGCGATGATCACCAGACCATCCAGACGCTGGGCTTCCGCCACCAGCTCAATGGAGTCCACAATCACATCACGGCTTGGCAGCACGGAGCACATGCCCACATTTCCCTGGGTAATGCCGTCACAGATGGCAATGGTGCCAAACTCAAAGGGGACTCCTCCTTCCCGGCGCACCCCGTCCTTCACCGTCTCCGCAATCTGCCTCAAATGGATATGGCCGGGATTCATTTCATTAAATGTGTTGACCACGCCGATAAACGGCCGCTCCAACTCGTCCTCCAGCAGGCCCACGCATTTCAAATGCGCCCTGTTTCCAGCCCGCTCCGGGCCTTCCACAACATCTCTGCTGCGGTATGGCTTCGTATTCATTGCTGTCCCTCCTATTGTTTTCTTGATAAGTTATATTAAAAGCAAGGTTTGTGCCAATTTACGCTCCGGCAGGTAATCTCTTCATAATTCTCTTAAAAGCAAAAGAAACAGACCTTTTGCAGGCCTGTTTCTTACAATTTTTTCCATATGGTTGCACGGTTTTCTAAAGAAACCGCTGCTCCGTCTCCTTGTATTGTTCATATGCAGACATTTCGTTCACTTTTGTTTTCTTTTGTTTACAACGAATACTGTTTCATCTTCTTCCACAAGGTAGAGCGGCTCATTCCAAGCGCCCGGGCCGTTTCGGTCCTGTTGTAGGCGGCCTGCTCCAGGGCCTGCCGGATAGCTTCCCGCTCAAAATTCTCCTGTCCGCCGCCATCCCGGCCCGCCTCCCGCCTGGTGTAATTCTTCAACACCTGGCGGACATCCTGCTCCGTAATCTTCCCCTCCGGTCCGCACAGCACTGCCAGCCGCAGGCACACATTGTGGAGCTGCCGGATATTTCCGTACCAGTCCGTCTCCTCCAGAACGCGGTACGCCTCTTTTGACATCACCGGAGACACTGCATCCCGCCGGTATTCCGCCGCCAGCTCCTGTAAGAAATGTCCGGCCAGCAGGCTGATGTCATGGCCCCTCTGGTTCAGGTTGGGAATGTTGAGCCGCAGTACATCCAGGCGGTAGTACAGGTCCTCCCGGAAGGCTCCGTCCTGGACCATCTGGAACAGATCTTTGTTGGTGGCTGCAATCACCCGTATATTCACCGGTATGATCTTGCTGTCCCCCAGGCGCATAATCTCCCGCTCCTGAAGCACCCGCAGCAGCTTAGCCTGGAGGGAAGGGCTGATCTCCGCAATCTCATCCAGGAATATGGTGCCCCGGTGGGCCTGCTCGAACAGTCCTGCCTTGCCGCCCTTCTGGGCCCCTGTAAAAGCGCCCTCCACATAGCCGAACAGCTCGCTCTCCAGAAGATTCTCATTGATGGCCGCACAGTTAACCGCCACAAAGGGGCTGGCCTTCCGGCAGCTCTCATTGTGGATGCTCTGGGCAAACAGCTCCTTGCCTGTGCCGGACTCGCCGGTGATCATCACATCTGCCTCGGTTTTGGCATAGTGCCTGGCCTGCTCAACGGCGCTCTGTACGGCTTGGCTCTCACCGATGATATCCCGGAAAAAGTATTTTGCGCTGTAGCCCTTGGCGCTGATCTGTTTGCGGATCGTCTGCTCCAGGTTCTGAAGCTTTGTCACATCCTGGAATGTGACCACATAGCGGCTTCTGCCGCCCTTTACCTTCACCAGGATCTTGTTCACAACCAGCTTCTGCTGCTGGTAAGCCACCAGCTCGTCCTCATACTGTCTGCTGTCGCACAACATTTCCCGGAAGCGGGACCTGGTGAACAGTTCTTCAACCAGACAGCCTGCGGCCTCCCCTCCGTCGATCTCCCGGCCCAGGCCCAGGATGGCGCTGGCCATATGGTTGCACACTGTGATCCTCCGGTGCCTGTCAATCTCCAGAATCCCCTCATAGGTGTAATCCAGAATGGCCTTCAGCCGCTTGGTTTTCTGCTGCTCCGCCAGCTGGATGTCCACGGCATTCCCCGCCTCTGTAAAGGCCTGCCACAGGGCTTCCTTACCGCTCATGATCAGACTGGTCTCCAGCCCCAGCCCTTCTGCGTAGGCACAGGTCTCCACACCGCCCAGCACCACAGTGCAGCCGTCGGCCACAGCCTGGTCCACGCTGGTCCTCACATCCGTGCTGTCCATCCGGAAATACAGCCCCGCCCTGATTCCAAACAGGGCGATCAGGCCCTCCGCCCCGTAGATCATGTTGTGGGAACCGATGATGGCCATCTTCTGGTCCCCGTACCGGTCCTTGGCCGCCTTTAGGCAGTACACCAGATCATTGCCTGCCACGGGAATCTCAATGACCGGGATATCGTGTATCTCATTCTTAATGAGGGCTGCGGTAATCCCCCTGGAAATGATCACATCGTACTCCTTCAGCAGACTGATATTCAGGTGGTTCTGGGGTGCCTCCACCTCCTCCAGAATATAGGTAAAGCCCAGTGTCAGGTCCAGTTCCCGCGATACGGCCCTATGCTCCTCAAAGATTTTAAAGGCGTCCTTGAAAAACCCTTTTTTTGGAAAAACCAGAGCGATTTTTATGGTGGTCACAGCATTTTGAGGTTCCATATTATCTCCTCTCTATCTTCGCAATTTACAATAGCATACCATAACCGGCCGCCCTTTTCCAGAAGCAGAACAAGAATCCCGCAGACGTGGTTCTCCGGCTGCGGCGGGCCGCTTCCGGCGGCATAATTCCCTGCCGCCGCAGTGCGCCCGCACAGCCAGAGTCCCCACGCTTTGCGGTCGCTTCACCGCATGCAACAAAAAAACGGCCCGGAACCGGAACCGTTTTCTCTCATATATTATGCTGCAGGGTATCCCAGCATTTTTCTCAGCTGCTTCATCACATGGTAGTAGGCAGGGATCAGGAAGAGGTCCGCGGCCACCCATGCCACGGGGCTGGCGTAGCACACCGCAATGTAGCCGAACACCGGCACCAGGGCAAAGCCCACAAAGGATCTGGCAATCATCTCGCAGACCCCTGCCAGTATGGCGAACTTGGAATAGCCAAGGCCCTGGATCAGGAACCGCACCACATTGACAAATACCAGGGGAATAAACAGGACGCTGTTGGCCAGCAGGAACAGCCTGGTATCCCGCAGAAGGTCGGTCTGGGAGGCATCCACGAACATCAGCGCCACCTTATCCCCCAAAAGGTACAGCACGGCAAATGCAATCACCGCGTAGATGACGCCGAGAATCAGGCAGATCTTCAATCCCTGATGGATACGGTCCAGCTTCCTGGCCCCCACATTCTGCCCGCCGTAGGTGGCGATGGTGGAGCCCAGGGCGTCAAAGGGGCAGCAGAAGAAGATCACGATCTTGGTGCCCGCCGTCACCGCGGCCACAGCCAGGGAACCCAGAGAGTTCACCGCGATCTGCAGGATCACGCTGCCGATGGCTGTAATGGAATACTGGAGTCCCATAGGAATGCCCATACCGCAGAGGATGCCCATATACCGCCGGTCCGGCTTCCACTCATCCTCCTTCATCTTCAAAATGGTGAATTTCCGCACCATGTAAACCAGGCACAGCAGGCCCGATACAGCCTGGGCAATGATGGTTGCCCAGCCGGCCCCGGCCACGCCCATGTCCAGCACCAGGATGGTGAAGAAATCCAGGGCCACGTTCAGCACTGAGGAGAACACCAGGAACACCAATGGCGTGGTGCTGTCACCCAGGGAACGGATGATACAGGACAGCAGATTATAGAGATAGGTGGCGGGAATCCCAAGGAAGATCACAAATATGTAGGCGTAGGCCCCATCCAGAATATCCGCGGGGGTGTCCATCCAGACCAGGATATTCCGGCACAGGATGCATACTGCCGCGGTCATCACAACCGAGAAAACCAGGGCCAGCCAGCCGCTGTTGGCCACGAACCGCCTCAGCCCGCTTTCATTCCTCTCCCCGAACTTCTGGGCCACGGGAATTGCAAAACCGCTGCACACCCCCAGGCAGAAGCCAATGATCATAAAGTTGATGGAGCCGGTGGAACCCACCGCCGCCAGGGCTTCCACGCCCAGGCATTTCCCCACAATAATAATGTCCGCCATGTTGTAAAGCTGCTGAAACAGCAGCCCAAACAGCATGGGGACAAAGAATCCCATAATCAGCTTCAGGGGGCTGCCCTCGGTCATGTCCCTGGTTGCATTTTTTGCCATCGGTCTTTTCCTCGCTTCGCACATTCTCCGCCTTATGTATCAATTTCGCGAATCTAAATGTACTCTGAAAAGCACGGATTTGCAAGTAGAAAATTTGACCTGGCAGACCCCTTGCTGCATACAGAATTCACAAAGGAATTCCCTCGTCAGTCCACAACCTCAATGCTCTCAATCACAGGCTGGTTTTCCTTAGCCACAGTGCCGTTGCCGTCCTCTACCTTGGTGTCCTCGCAGATCTTGTCCACCACGTCCATCCCCTCGGTCACATAGCCGAAAGCAGCGTAATCGCCATCCAGGTGCGGGCTGTCCTGATGAACAATGAAAAACTGGGAGCTGGCGCTGTCGGGGAACTGGGAACGGGCCATGGAGATGGCGCCGCGGGTGTGGGTCAGGGGATTGTCCACGCCGTTGGAGGCAAACTCGCCCTTGATCTCATGGTCAGCGCCGCCCATGCCGGTGCCCATGGGATCTCCGCCCTGGATCATAAAGCCGGAGATAATGCGGTGGAAGGTCAGACCGTCGTAGAAGCCCTCCCCTGCCAGGTTCAAGAAATTGGTTACGGAAATGGGAGCCTCATCGGCGTACAGCTCAACGGAGATGGGACCGTAGTCCTTCACATTGATGACAACATGGTGGCGGCCTGTGGCCAGCTCCACGGCCTCGGTGGTCTCCTCAGTGGTCTCCTCAGTGGTCTCCGCAGCAGCCTCAGTAGTCTCCGGTTCTGCCTTGGTGGTCTGCTCCGCTTTGGTGGTCTGAGCCACGGTGGTGGCGGCCTGTGTCTCCGTCTTTTGGCTGCAGCCTGCCATCAGGGCCATTGCCGCAAGAGCCGCAATACATACATAAGATAATTTTTTCATTTTGCCTCATTCCTTTTCTGTTCTGTTAGTTTCACCGCCCGGCCGTTTTGGCAGCAGGCACGTGTTCATATGATACCACTGCACATGCTGCTGTGTAAAGAACTTTATCGGTTTTCAGGCTGGTAAAAGGCGGTAGAATTTTTTACGGCTTTTCTAATTTTTCTTACGGTTGTCCGCGGCGCCTTTACATTTCCGGCAGGGGCGCTTAGTATACAGGTATAGGGAGGAACTGTATTATGGAACATTTTGAGAGAATTGCGGCGAGGCTTTGGGAGCGGCGCTGCGGTCTGGGTAAGCTGGTGATTGCCAGCTGGCTGCTGACCAATACCATGTGGCTGCTGATCAGCCAGGTTCCCTTTGTCACGCTGGATTTTGTGCGTCAGATTTCTATGAGAAGCTTTATGGGCATCTGGGCGGGAATCTATGGCTGCATGGCATTTTTGTATCTGGTGCCGCCCGGCTCCAGGAACATGCGCTTCCTGCTGGCCCCAAGCATTGCCATGTATCTGGCCGCGCTGATGCTTAAGGGAACGGTTGCATGATGGCAAAACGGATGGAACAGTGGCTGGCAGGACGGCGGCTGTGGTTGATTCTGGCGGGTGCCTCGGCTGCCTGGTTCGTATTTGTGACAGCCATGACGGTTCTGAGATACCGCCTGAATTACGCCTCCGCCTATGATTTTGGGATTTTTTCCCAAATGTTTTATTATATGGACAAATGCCTGGAACCGCTGAGCACCTGCGAGCGGGACGGGCTTTTATCCCATTTTGCGGTGCATCTGTCGCCCATTTATTACGTGCTGCTGCCTTTCTACAAGCTGGCTCCCCGGCCGGAGACGCTGCTGGTGCTTCAGGCCCTGGCCGTGGCCGGCGGGATCATTCCCGTGTGCCTGCTGGGAAAGGCCTTTGGATTTTCACGGGTGAAGCTGCTGGTATTCGGGCTGATGTACTGTATGTACCCTGCATTTATGGGCGGATGCTTTTATGATTTCCATGAGAACAAATTTCTCACGGTGATCATTTTATGGACAGTATATTTTCTGGAGACCCGGCGGTTTAAGTCCATGTTGGTCTGTGCGGCGCTGATCCTGATGGTTAAGGAGGACGCGCCTGTATATGCGGCCTGTATCGGGCTGTATTTATTTTTGTGGAAAAAACAGTATAGGTACGGGGCCGCGGTGTTTCTGGGGGCCTGCCTGTATTTCTGCCTGGGCATATGGTATATCAACCGGTTTGGGGACGGGGCCATGGTAAACCGGTTTGACAACTTCATCTCCGACAAGCAGATGGGGCTGGTCAGCATGTTTAAGACCGTGCTGGTGAACCCCGCTTATGTGCTGTCCCAGATCGCGGTGGGCGACAAGCTCTTGTTTTTTGCGCAGATGCTGCTGCCGCTGGGGTTCCTGCCGCTGATGACCAGGGACTGGCAGAAATGGACGCTGCTGATCCCCTTTGTGCTGATTAACCTGATGAGCAACTATGGGTACCAGCATTCCATTTTTTTCCAGTACACCTATGGGTCCGGCGCTTTGTTGTTTTATCTGGCCATGGTGAATTACCGGGATCTGTCGGAGAAGGAAGGAGCCGACGGAATAGGGAAATGGCTCCCGCTGAGGGAAATCACCCTCTGCGGACTGATCTGCGGCGCCATGATCCTGGGGCTTGTGGCCGCGCAAAAAGGACGGTATGTGGAGCTGAACCGGAGACACGGCGAACAGGCGGTATTAGCTAAGGAGCTGCTAAATGAGATCCCTGAGGAAGCGGCGGTTAAGGCGTCTACCTTTTTTGTGCCTCAGCTGTCTATGAGGGATGAGATCTATCTGCTGGACAGCCGGCATGAAGGTGAATATGCTGTTGTGGATCTGCGGCCTGGGTATGAGAAGGACCTGAAAAATACTTTGGGTAGATTGAAGGATGAGGGGTATGTGAGGGTTGGAGAGATTAAGGAGTATGTATTGGTTATGAGAAATGAGGGGGAGGCGCGGATGGGTACGCGGACGTTGGTTGGTGTATTGCCGTGAAAAGAAGGAGGTTGGGGCTGGGAGGACAGCGGAGGGGTCGGCTCCTGGTTACGGAGAGCGTGTCTCTAAGGCCCTGATGATTTGCTAAAAGCGCCGGTCCAAAGAACGAAAACTCGCCAAGGCTCGGACAACCGTTCTTTGGACCGGCAACGCAAATCACCAGCGCCTAAGTTCCACTGCTCTCCTCCACAAGTCGCCAGCCCCTCCGCTGTCCTCCCAGCCCCAACCTCCTTCTTTTCCGGGTAAGTCTCTGAAACGTCCGCTGACGCATCCAGGCGCGGGAAAAAGAAAAAAGACATCCAAGAGCTTAAGATATTCCCATAATATGGTGAATTCACCTGAAATAGGGGGAGCAGTAAATGCACCTTACTTCAGGATATCTTAAGCCTTCGGATGTCCTTTTTCTTTTTCTCGCGCCTGGATGCGTCAGCGGGCGTATCCTGTGAGTGAGAGCCAGGAGCTGCGGGCGGGAAGGTTCGGGGGCGTGTGGAGGCGCATTAATAATTCATCCGCCTGCCACTTTTGAAAACAACCAGATAGCGTGCTGCGCCTTATCCCAACAAGGCGTAACTTATATCAGTCCTACAAACAGGAATTGATTATGTTAAAAAGTGAATTCCCGATTTATATTGTGTTCGTGCTGCCGATTTCAAGCAGATTGCCTTCCGGGTCGGCTACATAAAAATTGCGAATGCCGAAAGGATAGGTAATGGGTCCTCCAGTAGGAAATCGCAGACCCAGCTTTGACAGCCGCTCATATTCCGCATCCACATCAGCAAAGCTGGGCAGCCAGAGGGCAATTTCAAAAGTCTGGTTAATACCCTTTGGTGGAACATAGTCCTCTCTTATTGCCTTGACGAATTCTTCCCTGCTATACATAAACAAGGATAATTCACCGCTTGCTGTTTCAAACTCCGCGAAATCCCCACCATCCCATTGTGTATGAAAGCCCAATGTATCTCTGTAGAACCGAACCATATTATCCATGTTACCAACCAATAGACTCGCACCTACACGCACTTCTTTTCCATTCATTGTAATTATCTCCTTTATACTAAACTTGCAACGAGAACATCGTCCTCAATGGGATAAACAAGTGGTTTGGTGGCCAGCTTATAGTCTTTCTTAAACTGCATAGTGATTTTAACAGTGTATTTTGTCATTCTTTTAGATCTGCGAAAACGGTAAGGGTTTCCTTGTATGGCTGATTAAGCGAAACATTAATCTCAACTACCCCGCCGCTATCTACCAAATTCTGCATCAAAAGCGTAGCCGCTCCCACCGCTGTGATATCTTCACCCAGATCGCCTCTGCGGATCTGTACATTCCTGCCGGCCAGGCGCATCTGATGCCTGCGTATCTCTGTTTTCAGCCTTGGCAGCAGGTAATCGCTGGACTTCATCAGGCCTCCCTCAAAAATGATGAGTTCCGGATCAAACAGATTCACAACACTGGCGGCTGCGATCCCAAGATATCCAATTGCCAGATCCAGCAGCTTCACCGCCTCGCGGTCTCCCTCCCTGGCCGCCGCAAACACAGTCTCTGCTTCAATATTCTCTGGCTTTCCACCTGCCAGCTCCAGAATCCGTCTTCCTTTTCCCTTTGCCGCCAGGTCTCCGGCCTGCCTGGCAATGGCTCTGCCGGAAGCCAGGGCCTCCAGACAACCGTGATTGCCGCATTCACAGAGGGGGCCGTCTTTCTCCAGCGTAATATGGCCGATCTCACCGCTGGTGCCGCTGTTTCCATGATATACTTCCCCGCCAAACACCAGGGCTGATCCGATTCCATGGCCCAGATTCACACACAGGAAATTGTCGGCATTTCTCCCCGCTCCAAACCACCGCTCGCCCAAGGCCATGACCCTGTTGGCATTCTCAATCACAATGTGACAGGAGAATTCATGTTTGAACCGACCAAGCAGATCCACATGTTCCCAGCCGAAATCCGGTGAAAAATTCACCATACCTGTGTCAGGGTCCAGCAGGCCAGGCATACCGATGCCAATGCCCAGCAGCCTGCTTCTCTGATTCCCCATCTCATCCAGAACCTCCCTGACCAGGGAGATCATCCGGTAGATCAGCACTTCAGGCGGCAGGGTATCCCCCGTCAGGATCGTCTTTTTAATCCCAATCTCTCCCGCCAGGTTCATCACAGCCACTTTGATGCGGTTGCGCCCCACATCCAGCCCCAGACAGCAGTACGCATCCTTATTGATTTCTAAAAGCTCCGGCTGGCGGCCGCCGGTGGACTCCCGTTTGCCGACACCGCGGATCAAATTGGAATGGCTGAACTCATCTGTAATTTTCATCACGGTCGGCACGCTTAAGCCAGAGAGCCTGGCAATCTCAGCGCGGTTGATGGGCCCTTTTTCAAAGATCATTTCCAAAATCATCTTCTTATTCATCTGAGCCATTACATATTTGTCAAAGCGCATCCCTCAAGTTCTCCTCATCTACCGCTTATAAAACCCCTTCATCCCATCCAGCCTGGCCGACATCCCAACCATCATCATATCGCACACGGTCAGCGCTGTCATGGCTTCCACCACCACCACTGCCCTGGGCACGATAATGGGATCGTGGCGGCCGTGGATCTGGATCTCAGTCTCCTGGCCGTCCCGGTTCACTGTCTGCTGGGGCGAACTGATGGACGGCGTGGGCTTGAACGCGGTTCTGGTCACCAGCACGCTGCCGTCGCTGATACCGCCCAGGGTGCCGCCGGAGTGGTTGGTTTTCTTACAGATTCTTCCATTTTCCATTCCGAATGCATCATTGTTCCCTGAACCAACCGCCTTCGCGGCCTCCATACCGTCCCCGATCTCAAATCCCTTTACCGCGCCAATGGACAGCATGGCCTTGGCCAGGTTGGCGTCCAGCTTCTCAAATACCGGCTCCCCAACACCTGCGGGGAGTCCGGTCACCCGGCATTCCACCACACCGCCGCTGGAATCACAGCGGGCCAGCAGCTCCTCCAAGTACCCTTCAGCCTCTGCCGCGGCCTGGGCATCCGGCATATATACCCGGTTGTTCCACATTTCATCCATATCAAACCGCTCAGGGCTTACACAGATGTCCCCAATGGACCGGGTATATGCCTGCACCTGAATCCCAAGTTCTTCCAATATCCTGCATGCAATGGCCCCGGCCGCCACGCGGCCAATGGTCTCCCGGCCGGAGGAACGGCCTCCGCCCCGGTAATCCCTGAAGCCATACTTGGCATCAAATGTATAGTCCGCATGGCCCGGACGGTACACGTCCATAATATTACCATAGTCATGGGAGCGCTGGTCCGTGTTGCGCACCTCCAGGGCAATGGGCGTGCCGGTGGTCTTTCCCTCAAACACACCCGAGAGGATTTCCACCTGGTCCCCCTCCTGCCGGGCCGTGGTGAACTTGCTCTGCCCCGGCTTTCTGCGGTTTAAATACGCCTGAATATGATCTTCACTCAGTTCCAGCCCTGCGGGACAGCCATCTACTACAACGCCGATGCCTCTGCCGTGGGACTCCCCCCAGGTCATAATTCTGAATATGGTTCCATAGGTTGAACCTGCCATGTCATAACTCCTTGTCTGTCACATTATTCCTGTCCATCATTCTGCCAAACCTTGCGCTTAACTGATCTTCACAATGGCGCAGCAGTTTGGCTCATTCACCGGGATGGCCCGGCCGCTCATCACCAGCAGGCCCTTCTTGTAATCCACGTCAAAGAATGTCAGGGAGCCGCTGTCGTGATTCACGGAAGCGATATGCTTCCCGTCCGGGAACACCGCAATGTCCTTGGGGTACTCGCCGCTGATGGGCAGGCAGCACAGCATGGTCAGGAAACCGGTCTTTTCGTCCCTGTTGTAGATACTGACTGTATTCTCCCCCGCGTTGGAACAGAAAATATATTTCTCATCCGGCGACAGACGCATGGCGCAGGCAGCTGTCATCACGCTGGGCTTGGCATTGCCTGTGGTGGAGATCGTCTGGATCTTCTCCAGGACCGGGGAGCGGTCCCCGGTCTCATAGGTGTATACCTCAATCACATTCTTCAGTTCGCACATCAGATACATGAAGCGCCCGTCCGCGCTGAAGCGGAAATGCCTGGGGGCGGACTCCAGCTCACAGCGCACAGCATCCACCTGGGTCAGCTTTCTGTCCTTCTCATTAAAGCGGTAGACCTTCACCTGGTCGATGCCGTTGTCCACGCTCATCACATAGTGGCCGTCCGGCGTTCTCCTTGTACAGGTCACATGGGGACGGAAATTCCGCTCCGCCACGCTGCCGTAGCCTTTATCAAATACTCCGTCCACAATGTTACCCACAGAGCCGTCGGGATTCAGGCTCAGTACCGTGGTCTTGCCGTCATGGTAGCCGGATACAAACACATACTTGTCCTCTTTGTCCGTGCAGAGATGGCAGCCTCTCATTCCGCGGATGGAGGCGCTGTTCAGCCTGGCCAGGCTGCCGTTCTCCAGGATACGGAAGGATACCACTCCCTCATCTGCGATGGAGTACAGGGTTTTGCCGCTGTTGGAGGCAATAATATAGGAAGAGTTGTCCACTTCAACCTCGCAGCGCTCCTTAAATGTCCCTTTAGCCACATCCACGTCAAATACCGTGATGCCCTTCGCTTTGCCGGTGTAGGAATAAGATCCCACATATGCCATATATTTCCCTTTCATCTTCCTTTTTACCTCCCAGAATGACGCTTTTTCAAAACTAAAACCATCATAACATAATTTTATATTTTTGTTAACACCAATCTTTACAAAAAGTATTGACAGAACAGGAAAAAGCGGTATAATGAGATTCGCATGTGTTTATTTATACTAAACTTTTTAGTTAATTTTATCATCAGTTAGTATAAGTAAACTTTAAAACACTTTTTATTATACTTTTCGTAAAAAGATTGGAGAGGTACCACAATGCAGATAGGATCAAAATTAAAGGAACTGCGGATACTCAAAGGACTGACCCAGGAAGAACTGGCTGACCGCGCGGAGCTGTCCAAGGGATTCATCTCCCAGCTGGAGCGGGATCTGACGTCTCCTTCCATCGCCACGCTGATGGATATCCTGCAATGCCTTGGAACCTCCATCGGCGAATTCTTCAATGAGTCGCCTGAAGAACAGATTGTATTCAGCAAACAGGATTATTTTGAGAAAATTGATACAGAATTACACAATGAGATCAAGTGGATCATCCCCAATGCCCAGAAGAATGTGATGGAACCCATCCTTCTGACCCTGGAGGCGGGCGGCTCCACCTACCCGGACAATCCCCACGAGGGAGAGGAATTCGGATATGTGCTGCAGGGCAGCGTCTCTATCCACAGGGGCAGCAAGACTTACAAGGCCAAAAAAGGGGAATCATTTTATTTTGTGGCGGACAAGAAACACTATCTGACCAGCAAGGGCGGCGCAGTCCTTTTGTGGGTCAGTTCCCCGCCAAGCTTTTAATTCCATTACAAAAGGAGAAGATTTGCGATGAGCCAGCCATTGATTGATTTACAGCACATTTCCAAAAGCTTTGACGGCGAATTGGTATTGGACGATTTGAACCTTTCCATCAAGGAGAACAGCTTCGTGACATTGCTTGGCCCCAGCGGCTGCGGCAAGACCACCACTCTGCGGATTCTGGGGGGATTCGCCACACCGGACACCGGCAGTGTGATATTCGAGGGACAGGATATAACCAAGCTTCCGCCTTACAAGCGCCAGCTGAACACCGTATTCCAGAAGTACGCCCTGTTTCCCCACATGAACATTGCGGAAAATATTGCATTTGGCTTAAAGATCAAGAACAAGCCGAAATCCTATATAGACGACAAGATCAAGTACGCCTTAAAGCTGGTGAACCTCTCCGGCTATGAGAAGCGCGCGGTAAACGCCCTGTCCGGCGGACAGCAGCAGCGTATTGCCATTGCCAGAGCCATTGTCAACGAGCCGCGGGTACTGCTTCTGGACGAGCCTCTGGGCGCTCTGGACTTAAAGCTGCGCCAGGATATGCAGTATGAGCTGATCCGGCTGAAGAATGAGCTGGGCATCACATTTATCTATGTAACCCACGACCAGGAGGAAGCTCTGACCATGTCCGACACCATCGTGGTCATGAACCAAGGATATATCCAGCAGATGGGCTCCCCTGAACAGATCTATAATGAGCCGGAAAATGCTTTTGTGGCCGACTTCATCGGCGAGAGCAACATAGTGCCCGGCACCATGATCCGCGATGAGCTGGTGGAGATCTTCGGCGCCCGATTCGTCTGCGTGGATAAGGGCTTCGGCAGCAACAAGCCTGTGGATGTGGTGATCCGTCCTGAGGACATCGACCTGGTAAAGCCCGGCGAGGGCTCGCTCCAGGGCGTGGTGACACACCTGATCTTCAAGGGCGTACACTACGAGATGGAGGTGACCACCCCCGATGGTTTCGAGTGGCTGGTGCACTCCACCGACATGTTCCCCGTTGGCCAGCAGGTGGGCATCCACGTGGAGCCCTTCGAGATTCAGATCATGAACAAGCCTGCTTCTGAGGACGAGGAGGCAATGGGGGTCAATGAATAAGGCAAAACGCATATCCCTGGGCAAGAACCTTTTGTCCGGGCCATATCTACTCTGGATGGTGGGCTTCACGCTGATTCCCCTGGCGCTGATCTTCTGGTACGGGATTACCGACAAAAGCGGCAGCCTCACCCTGGAAAATGTGCTGGCCATCGCCACCGCGGACCACGCCAGCGCCCTGTGGCTGTCCCTGGGCCTGTCCTTTATCAGCACGCTGATCTGCCTGCTGCTGGCCTATCCCTTAGCCATGATCCTGAGGGGCCGGGGACAGTCGGCCAGCGGCTTCATTGTGTTCATCTTCGTGCTTCCCATGTGGATGAACTTTCTGCTGCGCACCATGGCATGGCAGACACTTTTGGAAAAAAATGGGGTTATTAATGGTATCCTCACCTGGCTCCACCTTCCAAAGCAATCCTTGATCAATACCCAGGGAGCCATCATTTTAGGCATGGTATACAACTTCCTGCCCTTTATGGTCCTTCCCATTTACAATGTACTTTCAAAAATAGACGACAATGTGGTGAGCGCTGCCAGCGATCTGGGCGCCAACGGTTTCCAGACCCTGATGCGCATCTGGCTTCCCTTAAGCGTGCCGGGCATTATCAGCGGGATCACCATGGTATTCGTGCCTTCCCTGACCACCTTCGTCATCTCCGACCTGCTGGGCGGCAGCAAGATCCTGCTGATCGGAAATGTAATCGAGCAGGAGTTCACCAAGGGGAGCAACTGGCATCTGGGCAGCGGACTGTCCCTGGTGCTGATGGTATTTATCCTGATCAGCATGGCCATGATCGCCAAATACGATAAAAACGGGGAGGGGACGGCATTCTGATGACAAAGAGTACACAAACGCTGAAAAAGATCATTTCCGATTTTTATATGGTGATCATCCTGATATTTTTATACGCCCCCATTTTTACCATGATGGTGCTTTCCTTCAATAAATCCAAGTCAAGGACACAGTGGGGCGGATTCACCCTGGACTGGTACGCCCAGATGTTTGACAGCCGGCCCATTATGAACGCGCTGACCACCACCCTGCTGATCGCCTTTGTGTCCGCCCTGGCGGCCACCATCATCGGCACCGCGGCGGCCATTGCCATCAACAATATGCGGGCTGTTCCCAGAACAGTGGTTATGGGCATCACCAATATACCCATGCTGAACGCGGATATTGTCACGGGTATCTCCCTGATGCTGGCTTTTATTGCCTTTGGCATCTCCCTGGGATTTCAGACAGTGCTGATCTCCCATATTACATTTAACATACCATACGTGATTCTAAGCGTCAGCCCCAAGCTGAAGCAGACGGACCGCTCCACCTACGAGGCGGCCCTGGATCTGGGGGCTGAGCCTGTGAGAGCGTTTTTCAAGGTGGTGTTCCCGGACATATTGCCCGGCGTGCTGTCCGGCTTTTTGCTGGCATTTACCATGTCCCTGGATGATTTCATTATCACCCACTTTACAAAGGGCGCGGGGATCAACACCCTGTCCACCCTGATCTACAGCGAAGTGCGCCGCGGCATCCGGCCGTCCATGTACGCACTGTCCACCATCATTTTCATGACGGTGCTGATCCTGCTGCTGATCGTTAACTTCCGTTCCGGGAAGAAGCCTGAGGACAAATGATCCCGCGGCATCACCATACATTTTAAAGGAGATTATTATGAGAAAAATGACTGTTAGAACAATGACGCTGGCCGCCGTTTTAATGGCCGCCGCTGCCACTGCCCTGACCGGGTGCGGGAAATCCGGGGACAGCGCCAAGGGTGACGGAGACAGCAGCAAGCTGTACGTCTACAACTGGGGCGAATACATTGACGAGGATGTGAAGTCCATGTTCGAGGAGGAGACCGGCATTGAGGTCGTGTACGATGTGTTCGAGACAAACGAGGAAATGTTCCCTGTCATCGAGGCAGGCGGTGTAAAATACGATGTGGTATGTCCGTCAGACTATATGATCCAGCGCATGATCCAGAACAACATGCTGGCGCCCCTGGACTTTGACAAGATCCCCAATTCCAAGGAGATCGGCCAGGAATACATGGACATGTCCAAAAGCTTTGACCCTGAGAACAAATATTCAGTCCCCTACTGCTGGGGCACCGTGGGCATCCTGTACAATGTACAGCGTCTGGAAGAGCTGGGCGTGCCCGCTCCCACCAAGTGGGCCGATCTGTGGGATGAGCGCTTAAGCGGCGAGATCCTCATGCAGAACAGCGTCCGCGATGCCTTCATGGTAGCCCTCAAGTCCCTGGGTTACTCCCAGAACACCAGCGATGAAGGCGAACTGGCCCAGGCCCGGGATCTGCTGATTGCCCAGAAGCCCCTGGTTCAGGCATACGTCATCGACCAGGTGCGGGACAAGATGATCAACGCCGAAGCAGCCGTGGGTGTAATCTATTCCGGTGAGATGCTGTTCATCCAGGAGCAGGTGGAAGAACTTGGCCTGGACTATGACCTGGAATATATAATCCCAGAGGACGGCACCAACCTGTGGCTGGACTCCTGGGTAATCCCCGCCAACGCCGAGAACAAGGAAAATGCCCAAAAGTGGATTGACTACATGTGCCGCCCGGACATTGCCAAACGCAATTTCGAATACATCACCTATCCCACCCCCAACACCGGCGCATTTGATCTGCTGGACGCAGACCTCCAGAACAACAAGACCGTGTTCCCGGACCTGAATACACTAAAGGGAAGCGAGACTTTCCAGTATTTAGGAGAAGATACCGAGAAGATTTATAATGATATGTGGAAAGAAGTGAAGGCTGCGAAATAGGCAGCTGCCTGTAGTTATCGAAAACAGGAACACGCGGACAGAATCCATTTCAACTGAGGTTTAACTAAAAGAGGGAGATAAAGCAGCCAGCAATGGCAGTTTTATCTCTCTTTAAACTATACTTTATTATTAGTATCCTTAGCTGCCGACGTCTTTCCCCTCCCCCGCGCCCGGAAGAGCCAGCGGGCGGTCTACAACGTGGCGGGTGAGAGCCAGGAG
>OKVW01000239.1_pt1 | contig 36323 bp, 41 predicted proteins | sample 1606991 | NCBI WGS metagenome assembly OKVW01 (sample SAMN03281021, study PRJEB24777) | human gut metagenome | isolation source: fecal sample PR177 from 1 month old male Malay infant, vaginal delivered... | reverse complement strand
GGACGTTACGCCATTTTGAGGACATGAACGCGGCGCATTATCAGTGACTTTAGCGGCGCGGGCAAAGTGAAATATAGCCTTTTTTTGATTTAACTCCGGCATAGTTTGGTGCCTATAAAGAATTATCTTATATATATCAGGTAAATACTTCGTTCCGGGTATTTTCTTGCTGGTGCGACCACTGAGATAACTTTACAATTCATGCCCTGAATGTCATTGAGGAACGCAGAGTGGAAAGGTTTGATGCCGTTATTATAGGCGCTGGCGCGGCAGGTATGTTCTGTGCAGCACAGGCAGGACAGGCCGGGTGGCGTGGTCTGCTGATTGATAATGGTAAAAAACCGGGCCGCAAGATCCTCATGTCGGGCGGTGGGCGTTGTAACTTTACTAATCTTTATGTGGAACCTGCCGCCTATTTGAGCCAGAACCCGCATTTTTGCAAATCTGCGCTCGCCCGCTATACGCAATGGGATTTTATCGATCTCGTTGGTAAGTATGGCATCGCCTGGCACGAAAAAACGCTCGGACAACTGTTTTGCGACGATTCGGCGCAGCACATTGTCGATATGCTGGTGGCGGAATGTGAAAAAGGCAATGTCAACATGCGGTTACGCAGTGAAGTGTTGAGCGTCACGCGTGATGAAGACGGTTTTACGCTGACACTGAACGGCGAAACCGTCGGGGCGAAAAAACTGGTCATTGCCTCCGGTGGACTGTCAATGCCGGGTCTGGGGGCGTCGCCATTTGGCTATAAAATTGCGGAGCAGTTTGGCCTGAATGTTCTGCCAACCCGAGCCGGGCTGGTGCCGTTTACCCTGCACAAACCTCTGCTGGAACAGCTTCAGGTGCTGTCTGGCGTGTCCGTTCCGTCAGTCATTACCGCGCAGGACGGCACGGTCTTTCGCGAAAATCTGCTCTTCACCCATCGCGGGCTGTCAGGTCCGGCGGTTTTACAGATTTCCAGCTTCTGGCAACCGGGTGAATTTGTGAGCATTAATTTGCTGCCGGATGTCAATCTGGATGCATTCCTGAACGAACAGCGTAGCGCTCATCCGAATCAGAGCCTGAAGAACACGCTGGCAATGCAGTTGCCGAAGCGCCTGGTGGAGTGTTTACAGCAGCTTGGGCAGATCCCGGATGTTTCCCTTAAACAACTTAACGTGCGTGACCAGCAGACGCTGACGGAAACCCTGACCGGGTGGCGCGTTCAGCCCAACGGCACCGAAGGCTATCGCACGGCTGAAGTCACGCTGGGCGGGGTCGATACCCACGAACTGTCATCGCGCACCATGGAAGCGCGAAAAGTGCCTGGCCTCTATTTTATCGGCGAAGTGATGGACGTCACCGGCTGGCTGGGAGGCTACAACTTCCAGTGGGCGTGGTCGAGCGCATGGGCGTGCGCGCAGGATCTCGTTGAGGCGTAAATTATTCACTGCGCATATCATTAAAAACCATAAGTGAATAGACGTCACCTGCAATGATGTTAGTATCCTATAGATATTAGTTATGAGTATGCGTGTTTCATTTACGGCCAGGAACGCTGACGATGACAACATTACTACCCGTTTTTCACCGTTTCCCGTCAGGCACTTGCCTGCACGGCGAGTGCCATCCTGATCGCGATGCAGCGCTTTCGAAAGACCATTGGCACGATGGCGTAAGGAGATGCCGGATGACGGCTGCGCCTTATCCGGCCTACGGGGGGGAGCGCAGGGTCAGCCAGGCCGGGCAAGCGAAGCGCCCCCGGCAGTGGTTTGCCGGATGACGGCTGCGCCTTATCCTGCCTGGGGGGGGAGCACAGGGTCAGCCAGGCCGGGTAAGCGAAGCGCCCCCGGCGGCATTTACGCTTATTCTTCCTTCGGCAAACACTGTAAATGGCCGTGGCGTACGCCGCGCTGGGCGATAACGTCATCGGCAAAATGCTGAACATCACCCATATCGCCTTTCAGCACAGCGATTTCCAGACAGTCATCATGATTGATATGCACGTGCAGCGTGGCGACAGACAGATCATGATGATGGTGCTGCGTTGACACAATGCGGCTGGCTAAATCGCGCTTCTCATGCTCATAGACATACGAGAGCACCGCAAAACCCTGTGTGCCATGCTCGTGCATTGTTTCTTGCGCCAGCGCGTCGCGCAGAATGTCACGGATCGCTTCGGAGCGGTTATTGTAGCCTCGGCGCTGGCTCAGGCTGTCCAGCGTTTCCAGTAAATCGTCATCAAGCGTGATGGTGACTCGTTGCATCAGATATCAACCTTACGAAAGGGCGCGATGGCGCACGGGGTATGCGGGAAGTACCGCCTTTTGTAACACACGTCCGGCGTCGGAGGAAAAGGTTAATGCCTCTCCCACAATCTGTGTCTCCACAATTTGCCCCTCGTCCATCACCATGACGCGATGGCAAAAACGCTCCACCAGCCGCAGATCGTGCGTGATAAACAGACATGCTGTACCAAATTGCTGCTGCAGTTTTTTGAGCAGACGGATCACGCCCGCCTGTAAGACCAGGTCGAGATTCGACACTGCTTCGTCAAGGATTAACAGCTTGGGTTCCACAACCAGTGCTCGCGCCAGACAGACGCGCTGGAGCTGACCACCGCTCAGTTGCGGCGGGCGTTTATCCAGCAGATTTTCGTCCAGATCCACCGCGTTAAGCATCTCACGTACCCGCGCCAGTTGTTCGGTTCTGGAGAGTGAAAGCAAATGGCGCATCGGTTCTCGCAGGATCTCGCACACGGTTTTCCTCGGGTTCACCGCGCTGATGGAGTCCTGAAACACCATCTGGATATCGCGACGAAACGCTTTCTGTTTAGCCCGGTTCAGTTTTGCCAGCGGTTCACCGCGCCAGCTTACGCTTCCCTGACTGGGTGATTCCAGCCCGACCAGCAGACGCGCCAGCGTACTTTTCCCGCACCCGCTGCGTCCCAGAAGGGCAACGGTCTCACCGCTTTTCAGGGTTAATGAAACCTCTTTCAGTACCTGTTGATGCGGGTGTTTTCCGCCCAGGCTGGCGCGAGCGTACTGATGAGAAAGGGCGGTCACACTGAGTAATGTCATGAGGCTAACTCCATCCCGTACAGGGCAAGATGCGCCGATACCAGATTGCGGGTAATGGGGTGTTTTGGCGTTCTGAACAGGGCTTCCACGTCGCCCTGTTCGACGATGTTGCCGTTATCCATCACCGCTACGTCATCAGCCAGCCGCGCGACCACGCCCATATCGTGAGTCACCAACAGCATGCCCGGTGCCCGGTTCTGCATGATGCTCTCAAGGAGATCGAGAATGCGCGCTTGCGCCACCACGTCCAGATCGGTGGTCGGTTCATCGGCGACGATAAACGGCGCATCGCACAGTACCGCCATGGCGATCATCATGCGTTGCAACATGCCGCCGCTCATCTCAAACGGATAGAGCTTCAGCACGCGATCGGCATGCTCCAGACCAACGGCCTCTAGTGCGCGGATAAGCGTCGCGTCGTCTGCTGGTTTACCTAATGCCTGACAGGTTTCCCGCGCGTGAGTCGCCATCGTATGGAGCGGATTAAACGCACTGCGGGGGTTTTGCATAATGGTGGCGATTTTGAACCCGCGCAGGGAACATGGCGACACCGGCTTACCGTCCGCCAAAATTTCACCTGACGTCTGGCGGACTCCGGCGGGCAAAATCCCAAGCGCCGCCGCACAGGTCAGTGATTTTCCACTCCCGCTGCCGCCCACCAGCGCCAGCACGCGTCCACGTTTGAGCGACAGCGATACACCGTGCACCAGCGGGCGATCGGCCTGTAAGGCGATGTTTTGCAGTTCAATATGCTGTGGCATCAGTGGGCATGCTCCGTAACCAGATGAGGATCCAGGTGATCGCGCAGGGCGTCACCAACCATATTGAAGGCCATCACGGTGATAAACAGCGCCAGTCCCGGCCAGAACATTTGTAGCGGTTGGGTCCAGATATACTGGCGCGCGTCGTTAATCATCACGCCCCATTCCGCTGTGGGCGCAGTCACGCCCAGACCGAGGAATGACATTCCGGCAACGTGCAGCATCATATGACCAATGTCCAGAGTGGCCAGCACCAGCAACGAGGGGATCACCGCCCCGGCCAGATGGTCGATAAACACCCGGATATGACCCGCACCGGAAAGCCGCGAAGCGAGAACAAACTCACGCTGGCGAAGTGAAATCACCAGGCTGCGCACCATACGCGCATACCACGCCCAGTGTGACAGGGCGATAGCGATAATCACGTTGGTGAGGCCCGTGCCCAATACGCCGACCATAAAGAACGACAGAATCGATGTCGGGAAGGTCATGAACATATCGGCGACGCGCATGGTGGCCTGATCGACGCGCCCGCCCAGCAGTCCGGCGCTGCCGCCAACGATAAGCCCCAGCGCCAGTACCAGCAGCAGACAGGCCATCACTGAGCCCAGCGACACGCGAGTCGCCGCCAGCAGGCGGGAGAAAATATCGCGTCCCAGATGATCGGTACCCAGCCAGTGCTGGCTGTCAGGCGCGAGCAGGCGAGACGGTAAATCAATCGCCTGCGGGTCATACGGCAACCACCACTGGCTGGTCAGCGCAATCACCGCCAGCAGCGCGATGATGATCATAGCCAGACGAACCGACCAGCGTGAAGAGAGGAAAAAGTTCACGAGTGCGCTCCTTCATGACGACGAATGCGCGGGTCAAGCGCGGCGTTTAGCAGATCAACAATCAGGTTGCAGACCACGAAAACCACCACCATCATCAGCGTAAAGCACTGAATCACCGGATAGTCGCGGTTAAAGATGGCAGAGACGGCATAGCGTCCGACGCCCGGCCAGGCGAAGATGTTTTCGATAATCATCGTCCCGCCAATCAGTTCGCCAATATGCATACCGATAGCCGTGACCACCGGCAGCGAGGCGTTACGCAGAATATGGCGGCGCTCGGTTTGTTTATCGTTGAGTCCGCGCAGGCGCGCCCAGGTGACGTGACGCTGCCCGGCGACTTCCAGCATACTGGCGCGCAGCAGTCTGGCGTTAATCGCCAGCGACATAAAGGCGATCGACACCGCCGGTAAAATCAGATGCTGCCAGCCGCCGTAGCCCATTGCAGGCAGCCATTGCAGGTAAACGGAGAAGAACATCACCAGCAGGAAGGCGAGCCAGAAATTAGGCATCGACACGCCGAGAAAAGCGATGAGCCGCACGACGAAATCCGGCAGGCGATCGCGATGACGCGCCGCCCAGATGCCGAGCGGTACGGAGGTCAGCAGGATGAGCACCAGCGCCGCGCCCGCCAGCTCCAGCGTCGCGGGCAGGAAATTCAGAATGTCATCCAGCACCGGGCGTTGCGTGGCGAACGAGATGCCAAAATCCAGATGCAGCGCCTTCCACAGCCAGGTGCCGTACTGCACGACAAGCGGCTGGTCCAGCCCCAGCATCACGCGAGTCGAGGCCACCATTTCCGGAGTGGGCGGCAGATTCGACAGACGCAGATAGTCGAGCGCCGGATCGCCGGTCCCAAGGCGCAGCATCAGAAAGATAATCACCGAGGCGGCGAAAATCATCGGGATCAGCAGCAGGATGCGCCGCAGTACATAACGCCACATCAGGGTTTCACCGGCTTAATCTGTTCAAAGGGAATTTCGGACGCGATTGGCGCATACGGAATGACGCCCAGCTTTGGTTTGGCGACCACCATCATTGAGACATAACTGATCGGCAGATAGACCGCGTCGTTGTGCAGACGGGTCAGAATGTCTTTGTACAGCGCCTGACGCTGCGTTTCGTCCGTGGTTTCCAGCACCTCGCCAATCTCTTTATCGATCAACGGCTTGTCAGCCAAACCCTGCTGTGCCTGGTAATCCGCATGGGACGGCACACGCATCGAACTCATAAAGGCGTGGGGATCGTACGGCGCCCCCCAGGTGCGGTTGAAAATCATGCCGAAACGACCGTCGCGCTGGCGGGCGTAAATACTACTCTCTTCTTCACCAATCAGCGCCACATCGACGCCAATCTGACGCATATCGGCCTGAATGATTTCCGCCATCGATTTACTCAGCGCATCGGTGCCAATGAACGACAGCTCAATGCGCAGCGGTTGACCGTTTTTCTCACGAATGTCTTTCCCTGCGGGGAGCGTCCAGCCTGCGTTTTCCAGCAGCGTTTTCGCCTGCTGAGGGTCGTACTGACGCGGTTTCAGGCCAACGTTGGCATAAGGGACCGTCGGCGCAAACAGCGTGTCGGCGACCTGTTGGGTGCCATACAGCGCATTGTCGATCAACGATTTCTTGTTCACCGCATAATTCAGCGCTTCACGTACCGCCAGCTCATTGGTCGGTGCTTTGGCCGAATTGAGCGCCAGCATCACCGTTTCAATCGGTTGTGAAAGCTGAGTGCGGTACGCCGGGTTTTGACTAAAACGGGCGAAGGTATCAAGCGGCAACAGCCCTTCATTGCCGTACAGCAGGTCAATATCACCGGTTTCAAATGCCACGGCGCGGGTGGTCGGGTCCGGGATCACTTTGACGGTAATCTTTTGAATCTGTGGTTTTTCACCCCAGTAGCGATCGTTTCGCACCAGTACGTCATACTGATTGAGCTTTGAGGTTTTCAGCACCCACGGACCGGTGCCAATCGGCGCTTTAATCCCGCGCATCGTTTCATTGTCTTTAAATTGCGATGGCGCGATAAAGCGGAACGGGCGCGGCAGGGCCAGCTCCTGCAGGAACGGGTAATAAGCGCTTTTCAGGGTGATTTGCAGTTGGTTTTTATCGAGCGCTTTAACATCGACTATCTGATTGACCAGCTCCAGCCAGGCATGACGCTGACGGTTATCGAGCACCACGCGGAAGTTTTCCGCCGCCGCATGGGCGTCAAAGGTTTCGCCGTTTGAGAATGTCACATCATCGCGCAGGGTGAAGGTCCACGTTTTGCCATCCGCCGAATGAGTCCAGCTCTTTGCCAGCCACGGAATGACCGAACCGTCCGCCTGATACTTCACCAGCGGTTCATAGACCATACTCTGGGCAAACATCTGGTTTGGCGTATACAGATGTGGATTCAGTGGCCCAACGTTGACCGGCCAGGCGGTCGTGATTTCGTCAGTCGCGGCAGCGTGCGTAAGGAATGACGCACAGGCCAGCAGCGCAAATAAGGAGCGGCGTAGTCTGGACAAAATGGTGATCCCGAATTGATGTAGAGGTACGATGTAATGAGTATGACGATTCTAAAGAATCATCATACTTTTCACCTGTTCTGGATCAAGAGAAGGGCAGTCAAACGCGTGAAGTATACGAAAATTGTATGGCTAAACGGTCAGACCGTTTCCAGCCACTGCACCGCTTCTGCGTTCAGAGTAAAGGGGGTCGGCGTGCAAACCGCCAGGCTCAGGTTACCGAACTGGCAATGGCTCAACGAAAGCCCGGAAGAGAGGGTACTGTCGACGCTGACGATTTGCCACGCGCTGCCGCCGCGCTGTTTTACAATGGCTTCCTTTTGCGTCCAGATACGCCAGAACGCGGCGAGTTGCTGGTCCGGATGTACCGCTTCCACTTCGGCGTGTTCCCCGAGGCTAAAGACGGCATTCGCCAGTGAACGCCAGTTGGCGCGTGGACGAATCACTTCCAGATCGCAGCCCACCTCACCTTCGTCGCTCAGCAGCAGGGCGATATCGTCGCCGCTGTGGCTGAGGTTGAACCACAGCGAGGTTTCTGGCGAAAAGGCGGGTTTTCCCTGCTCGCCGTAGACGATCTCGGGTAAGGGGGATAAGGCATGGGAAAGCAGAACGCGGCCCGCCAGCCAGCGCGCGCGTCGCGGCCCCTGCGGTGCCAGAGCGGTTAACGCAGACGGCAAGGTGCCTGCGCTGAGTGTCGACACTTTTCCCAGTACGATCCGATACATGTCAGGACCAACGTTTAATGATGATGGAGGTGTTGATGCCGCCAAACGCAAAATTGTTGCTCTGTAAAAATTCACAGTCAATTTTACGGGCTTCACCCATGATGTAATCCAGCGCGCCGCAGTTGGCGTCCGGCTGAGTTAAATTTAGCGTAGGTGCAAACCAGCCTTCGCGCATCATTTGCAGACTCATCCACGCTTCCAGCGCACCACAGGCGCCAAGGGTATGCCCAAAATAACTTTTCAGCGAGGAGATTGGCACATTATCGCCATAAATTGCGGCTGTCGCCTGACTTTCCGCAATATCGCCACGATCGGTCGCCGTACCGTGCGCGGAAATATAGCCGATATCCAGCGCACCCAGTCCCGCCATTTTCAGCGACTGCTCCATGCAAATCTGCATCGTTTCCCGTTGAGGCTGGGTGATATGCGCGGCGTCACAGTTAGTCGCAAAGCCGATGATTTCGCCGTAAATTGTCGCGCCGCGTGCTTTGGCGTGCTCAAGCTCTTCCAGAATCAGCGTCCCGGCGCCTTCACCAATCACCAGCCCATCGCGTTTTTCATCAAACGGTGAAGGGGTGGTTTTCGGTTTGTCATTGCGCTGGCTGGTGGCAAACAGCGTATCAAAAACGGCCGCTTCTGATGGGCACAACTCTTCCGCGCCGCCTGCCACCATCACGGTTTGATAGCCGTGGCGAATCGCTTCCCACGCGTAGCCAATCGCCTGGCTGCCTGATGTACAGGCGCTGGAGGTAGGGATAACGCGCCCGCGCAGGCCGAAAAACAGCCCGGTGTTGACGGCGGTGGTGTGCGGCATCATCTGCACGTAGGTGGTGCCGGTGATGTTATTGGTGTGCTTCTCGGTCAGCATGGTGGCGAATTCGCTCACCGGTCCGGTGCTGCCCGTGGATGAGCCGTAGGCGATACCCGTTTCGCCATTGGTCAGCACATCATCGCCAATCAGCCCGGCCTGCTCCAGCGCCAGTTCCGTAGCGCGCGTGGACATCAACGACACGCGTCCCATCGCGCGGATGCGCTTACGGGTGTAGTGCTCCGGCAGCGAGAAGTCATCGACTGGCGCGCCCAGCAGGGTATGCAGCCCGTCATACACCTGCCACTCCGGCATTTTGCGCACGGCGTTTTCATAAGCCCGCAGCCTCGCGGAAACGTCCTGCCAGTTTTCCCCAAAAGCGGTAACGCCGCCCATGCCCGTAATCACCACGCGACGTGTCATAACATCCCTCCATTGATGGAAATCACCTGGCGGGTGACGTAGCCCGCAATATCCGACATTAAATAGCTGGCAAGCCCGGCCACTTCATCCGCCTGACCCATACGCTTCATGGGGATCATGCCCATCGCTTCTTTCAGCGCGGCCTCTTCCATTTCGATCATCCCGGTGTCGATAAGCCCCGGCGCGATGCAGTTGACGGTGATTTTGCGTTTCGCGAGTTCAATCGCCAGCGCTTTGGTGGCACCGATAATCCCGGCTTTGGCGGCGCTGTAGTTCACCTGCCCACGATTGCCCATAATGCCGGACACCGATGACAGGGTGATAATCCGTCCTCCCCGGCGCGCGCCGATCATCGGCATAATGCACGGCTGAATGACGTTATAAAAACTGTCGAGATTGGTGTGGATAACCGTGTCCCAGTCGCGGTCAGTCAGCGCCGGGAAAGCGGCATCGCGGGCGATACCGGCATTGCTGACTACGCCGTACCAGGCGCCATGTTCCTCGATATCGTGCTCCAGCACCTCGCGGCACTGCTCGCGGTTCGCCACGTCAAAACTGAGCAGACGGCCCGCCCCGCCGACGGCGAGAATAGCATCCAGCGTCTTCTGCGCCCCCTGCGCATCACGGTGATAGTGGACGCCGACCACAAAGCCGTCCGTCGCCAACTGGCGGGCGATTGCACGACCGATGCCTTTACTGGCGCCGGTAACCAAAACTGAACGACTCATGTGGACGCTCCTTGTTGAAATAGAGAATGAAGTTCTTCTGTCGTCGGCTGGAAGGTGTTGATGCGGCCCGTTGCCAGCGTCTCGTCGTCTGCCGATATCGCACATTCGAAGCTGCCGAAACGTTCGTCCTGCATCAGCAGCTTGACGGTAACCGATACTGTTTTTCCTGCGGGCAGACTGCCTGCCGCGCAAATCAGTTCGCGCGCGCCGAGCACCATCCCGAGCGAAATCGCCCCCTGACCTTGCTGATGGCGATGCCATCCGGACCAGACGCCGACGGTTTGCGCCATCAGTTCCAGTGCGAACCAGCCGGGTAAATTGCCCTGCGGGTCAAGAAACGGCCCCAGTACGCCGCAGCTCGTCACCGTGACGCGACAAACGGCGGTGTCGTCGCGCACGCTGACCACTTCTTCCAGAAGCAGCATCGGCGCGTCGTGCGGCAGGTAGTCGCCGGGTGATAAATAGTGGCTCATGTCCGTCTCCCGAGCAGAATGCTGGCGTTATTGCCGCCAAAAGCGAACGAATTCGACAAGATAACCGGGCGTTCAAGAGGTTGCGGTTGCTCGATGATGCCGCAGGGCGGTAGCGCCGGATCGCGCGGCGACTGACTAAAGTCCTGCGCCGGCAGCGGTAAATCACGCTGTAAAATCAACATGCTGAGCGCGGCTTCGGTAATCCCTGCCGCGCCCAGCGTGTGGCCGGTCAGGTGTTTGGTTGAGCTACACGGGACGCGCTCGCCAAACAGCGCGTTCACCACGTTTGACTCAATCTGGTCGTTCAGCGGCGTGGCGGTGCCGTGCAGATTAATGTATCCCACCTGTTCTGGCGTGATACCGGCGTCGTCCAGCGCCTGCTGGATGGCGCGAATCGCCCCTGCGCCCTGTGGGTGCGGCGCGGAAATATGGTGCGCGTCGCTCGACTCCCCTACGCCCAGCAGCGCGATGGGCTGCGGCTCGCGGGTCAGCAGCATCAGCGCTGCGCCTTCGCCAATGGTGATACCGTTGCGATCGCGGGCAAATGGCAAACAGCGCGTGGGTGAGAGTGATTCGAGACTGTGGAAGCCGTTGACCGGCATCCGGCTCAGGGTGTCAGCGCCGCCGACAATGGCGACGTCGGCAAGGCCGGATTCAATCAAACGGCGTCCGCTAATGATGGCGCGGGCGCTGGAGGAACAGGCAGTGGAAAGGGTAAACGCCGGTCCGTCCAGTGCCAGCCAGTGGCTGAGAAAACGCGACGGATCGCCCAGTTCCTGCTGCGGATACTGCCAGGCGGTGCTCTCTTTCCCGCTCAGCATCAGATTGACATGGGTATCGCCTTCATCAAGTCCCGATGTGCTGGTGCCCAGCACCACCGCAACCCGATCGCGTCCGTAGCGCGCAATGGCCTCATCAACCTGCGGTTGAATCTGCTGCAATGCTGCCAACAGCAACTGATTGTTGCGCGAACGGTGGGCGCTAAAGTCATCCGCAATGGCTGGCAGTTCGCCGTCCACACCGGCGAGAACCGCGTGAGGATGCCCCTGTAGCCAGCCGGTGCGTGGACGCATACCAGGCGCGACGCCATGCGTCAGGTTGTGGGCGATCTCATTGGTATCGTTGCCCAGCGCGTTGATCATCCCCACAGCAGAAATGTAAATCATATCAGTCACCCAGATATTGAATGGTGATGTGGTATTTAAAGACATGCTGCTCGATGCTGATCGGCTCGCGCTTGCCTTTGCGGTTCAGGTAGGTGATTTCCGTCACCAGCTTGCCGCGCGCATTACGCAGTTCACGCGTGTCGCCGCGGTCCGTCAGCGTCCAGCCTTTCGGCAACTGCGGCTGCCAGGCGCGAATGGGCCAGTGGCTGAGCATGACGTCAGCCAGCACCTGGCTTGCGGGCGGCAACTGCGGAACGACGAGTGATTGCTCGGTGTGCAGTCCTTTATCATCGTAGGTCACGAGGAACAGACGAATGCCGACTGACGACAATCCCGCCAGCGAGATTTTGTGGTCATCGGCATTCAGCATTACCAGCAGTGACTGCGTTTTGCCGTTAAAACTGCCGGTGAGCAACTGCTGAGAATTCACGGTCGGCGAGATGCCTGGCGCAGGCAGCGTCACCCGCGTTCCGGGTTCCAGCCACGCCTGCGGACGACCTTCCTGCGCTTTCTGTGAATGGCTGCAGCCGGTAAGGATGAGCGCGAAGAGGCACAGTGCTAACTGCCCGATGGCGCTGTGCTTATCGGACCTGGCGTTGATGCGTTCGCGTAGGCTGGGTAAGGCGAAGCCGCTGTGCTTATCGGGCCTGGCGTTGATGCGTTCGCGTAGGCCGGATAAGGCGAAGCCGCCATCCGGCAAAAGGTTTCTCAGCAAACGGAACCGCCATCCGGCAAAAATACCTTTCATCATTTTCGTTTTTTCTCTCTTTTCGTCGGCATCGCCAGAGGGGAAAGCAGGAACGCGGTGAAAATGCCGCTTACCAGCACAATGCCAAAACTGCTGATCGCCTGGGTGGCGCTAAAAACCAGCATGCCGAGCGTCAGAAGGGTAGTCATCATCGCCAGCGTGATAGCCAACAGGGAGGTCAGCGGCGTTCCGCGTGGATTACTGAAAAACAGCGTGTAGTTAATACCGATCCCCAGAACCAGCACCAGCGCCAGCAAAGAGAACAGATTGACCGCATGCCCGCTCAATGCCAGCACCGCCAGGCCACAGCCCAAAGACAGTACTGACGGCACAAGGCTGATTAATCCTCTGCGCCAGCCCAGACGGGCGATCGCGCCGCAGGCAATCACCGCCAGAGCAACAAACAGCAAACCGGTCAGTACGTTGCGATACAGGGCAAACAGGCTGTCAAAAGTGCTTTTGCGATCCACCCACGCGACGCCGGGGTATTTCTCGCTGAGCGCGTTAAGCGCCGCGCTCTGTTTAACGTCTTCCACCGGCACCAGTACGCCGCTTTCGCCATCGGCCAGGCTCAACCACAGCAGCCGCCAGCCTTCGCTGGCCGGGCTGGTAAGCCATGCATCGACGGTAACAGGCATCGCCTCAAGATCGGGCTTCACCGTCGTCAGCCCGGCGTCGTTCAGCACGCGAGCGACGGCAGGCGCGGCATTTTTCAGCAGGGCGAGATCCTGCTGCTGACGCGCCAGTGAATTCAGCGGGAGGGTACGATAGCCGCCGAGAAGCCCTTCTTTCTTCGCCTGTTCCAGCGCCGGGACGAAGGCTTCCAGCCGCTCCAGCGTCTGCTGCGCGGAGTTGCCGTACACCACAAACCACTTCTGATCGACGCCCTGTCCGGTCAGGGCGGTGATGGTTTTTTCCTGCGCCAGAATATGTTGCGGCAGCGCCTGTAATTGCGAGATATCGTCGTCGACGCGCAGGGTCGCCAGCCCGGTCAGTGAGAAAAGCGCGAGTGCGACCGGCAGCCCGACAGTGAGTTTTTTATTGCGTCGCCAGGCGGCAAGCCAGCGCAGCATCAGTACCATTGCCGGAACCGGGCGCACCGGCAGCCCGCGGCACAGCCACGGATGCCAGAAAATCACCGTCAGGCAGGAGGCGCTCAGTCCTGCCGCCGCAAACACCGCCATCTGGCGAATACCAGGGAAGGGGGCGAGCATCATAATCAGGTAAGCCGCTACGGTGGTCAGCAGCGCCAGCAGCAGGGCATTGCGCACTTTGAGCAGGCTTTGCCACGGTGAGGTCTCCGCGCCGTGAATCATCCGTTCGGTCAGGTAGTACAACGTGTAGTCAGCGGAGATGCCGATAATGCTCATGCTCATCACCAGCGTCATCAGGTGCAGTTCGCCGAAGATAAGCAGCGTGACAACGGTGCCTGCCAGCGCGCCGATACCAATCGACAGCAGACACAGCAACAGCGGGCGCAGGGAACGGAACACCGCGACAATCAGTAACAATACGCCCAGTACCGTTGCTGCGCCGAGCGTGGACACATCCTGCTTTGCCTGCTGGCTGGCGTAATCGCTGTAGAACATTGTCCCGCGTGACAGCAGTTGCGCCTGCGGATAGCGCGCTTTCAGCTCACGCTCCAGCGCCCCCAGCGTGGTCACTAACTGGTGTGTCTGTTGCATATCGAATGATGAGCCAGCGAGTTCACCATGCAGCAGATACCAGTTATTTCCCTGATGGTCCTGCGCCACCAGCCAGCCGTCCATCAGCCGCAGACGTTGACCGTTCTGGGCCATTGCCAGTTGTGAGCCGCGCGTCAGCATCAGCGGATCGTTTTGTAATTCTTTGCCGCTGACGCCGGAGAACGCGGAATAGAGTTGCGAAAGAACCCATTGCGCCTGCGCTTCACCGCCGTTTTGCAGACGGGAACGGGTTTGCGCATCGATAAGCCCGTTGCGATGCTGCCAGAAGAACGCGCCCCACGCCTGCTGGCTGTCGGCATCCATCGGGCCTTTCACTTCTGCCAGCGCCTGTGACTGTTGCAGCATCGCCAGCCAGTCGCGGGCGATTGTCGGGTCCGCCTTTTTACCGGGGCTGACCAGCCAGACCAGTTGGCGATCAAGACGCTGCATAAAGCCGTCATTCAGTCCCGGCGGGATCTCGCCCAGCGTCTGTTTTGGCAGCATCGCCAGTACGCTGCTGTTGAGCCGTGCCTGTGGCAACAGCAACAGTAACGCGCCCAGCATCAGGATGCAGGCGATTCCCCAGAACAGCGCGGGACGTTTACTGGGCGGCAAAGCGTTGGCGTTCGTCATCAGTCAGTTGCGCGGGCGTCAGTTGGTGTTGGGTGAGCGTGATATCCGTCCGGTCGCCCTGTTTATCGTTAAGCGTGATGTGCTCCAGATAGTCTTTTCCGGCTAAATCAATGGTGGCGAAGATTTTATCCAGCGGCGTGGTGACCGGCGTCAGACGCAGCGTCCAGTGCCCTTCGCCCCGGTCGGCAAATTCGACGCGGAAGTTTTGCTCCAGCACCTTACGGTCCGCCTGGAACAGCGCGCGCAGCAGGTGGTTGAACTGGAACATCTGCGGGTTGTTTTCCGCGGTGATGGTTTGTGGCGGCTGACCATTGACGGCCTGCACCATCCGTTTGTCGTCGAGTAACAACTGCATCGGGAAGGGACGCGTTTGATCCCACAGCAGTCCCCGATCGCGGGCGATCAGCATCGTCCCCTGAGATTTCAGCGGTTGCGGCAGATCCTTAATCGTGCGGGTTTGATCGAAATGGGCGCGAACCACAGGCTGTTCAGTGAAACGCTGTTGCAATTCATCGAGCGTCAGGGCGCTCACAAAAGGACTGATAAGCAGCGCCAGCAGCGGCAGAAATTTCATGGTGTCACCCCCATCCGTTCAAACAGAATGTCCGGGCAGACGAAGCACATTTCGCGGCTTTTCTCTTCCACCGCCACCTGAATGGTGTAGCCCGTCGTCGTGCGTTTTCCGCTTTCGGCATCAAAAATTTCATAGCCAATGCGCAGGCGGTTTTCGAACTCTTCCAGGCGCGCACGTACGCGAATACGTTGTTCAAACGTCAGCGCGCTGCGGTATTTCACACGGGTATCGACCACCGGCCACAGGTAACCGGAGGCTTTCATCTGGCGATAGCCGTAGTCAAACTGGTTCAGCAGCGCTTCGCGGGCAATCTCGAAGTAGCGGAAGTAGTTGCCGTGCCACGCCACGCCCATCATATCGACGTCGTGAAACGGGATGGTCAGCTCGACTTCAGCCGTAAAACGGGGATCGTTCAGCACCCTTTACTCCTTGCTTTTGGGGTCCGGCAACTGCCAGAAATCGAAAAAATTAAACCAGTCGAGCGGCGACTGTAGCGCGTAGTGCTCAAGACGTTCGGCATAGCGGTCGATGGTCTGTTGCAACGCCTGCTGGCGTTCCGCGCGTGGCAAGACCAGCGGGTCGGCGAACGGCTCACAGTGAATGCACAGCTTCTCCTGCTGGCGTAGTGCAAACAGGAGATCCACCGGGCAGCGCAAAATCGAGGCGAGGATAAACGGCCCCTGCGGGAACGGCGCATCTTGCCCCATAAAACGGCTCCAGCAGACGCGCCATTCGCCGCCGCGTTGCGGATTAACCGCAATGCGATCGCCGACGATGGCAATCCACTCACCGCGTTCCAGCTTCTCTTTAAGCGCAATGGCGGTGTCCGGGCCAATATCCGTGACGGGTATCAGGTTGAGTCCGGCCTGTGGCGCCATCTCTTCCATAATCTGCTTGAAGCGCCGGGCATTATCGCTGAATACCAGCGCATTGATGGTTTTGCTGCCCTGCAACTGCGCAAGCGCCCGGCAGGCTTCGACATCGCCCAGATGAGAGGCCAGCAGCAGTTTGCCGCGGGGATCGCTGACGTTCAGCGCCGCCTCCGCGCCTGGGGCAAAAACCACATCGCGGCCCATGTGCAGTTCACCGCGCCAACTGGCGATTTTATCGAGCATGGCATTGCCAAAGCGCAGGAAGTGCTGATAGCTGGTGAAATTTGGCGGTATGGGCCTCTGGCGCAGGGTTAACTGCTCGCGCACGCGGGTAATCCAGTTTTGCGAGGCGTGACGCGCGGTACTCGCCGTCAGCCAGTACGCGCCGACGACCGGGTACAGCAGGAGTGAAAACGCCTTGCGCCCCAGCAAACGCCATACCCACAGCATCAGCCGCATTCCCCACAGGCCTTTCACCTCCTGCTGGCGCGCCCAGTGCGGCGAGGCGCGGCGTAACAGCAGCGACGGGATGCGCGGCAACATGCCAAAAAACAGTCGGGTGTGCATCAGGGAAATACGGCAGTTATCTTTGAAGGCATCGAAATGCGACAGCCCATCCTGCGGGTAGGTCACCCGGGTAGGGACAAAATAACTGACATTGCCCTGCCACCAGAGACGCACCATCACTTCGGTATCGAAATCCATCCGCTTGCCGAGCGTCACCTGCTGCGCCAGTTGCAGCGTGGGGGCGACCGGATAAACGCGAAAGCCGCACATGCTGTCTTTTAGTTGCAGCGAGAGCGTTTCAATCCACACCCAGACGTGGGTGATCCAGCGTCCGTACAGGCGTGAACGGGGAATGGAGTCATCGTATATGGGTTGCCCGGAAATCAGCGCCGTGGGGTGTTGTTGTGCCAGGGCCAGCAGTGTCGGGATGTCTTCAATCGCATGCTGGCCGTCGGCATCCACCTGGACGGCATGGGTAAATCCGGCTTCTGCCGCCGCCTGTAAGCCGTGGATCACCGCGGCGCCTTTCCCGGCGTTTTCTGCCAGGCGAAGTAACGTTAGCCCTGGCGTTTCTGCGCAAAGCCGCTCCAGTTCCTGTTGCGTCGCGGCATCGCTACCGTCATCCACTACAATGCACGGCAGGCCAAACGGCTGCAGACGCGCCAGCACCCGCGACATCATCGCGCCGTGGTTGTAGCAGGGGATCAGTACGCAGGGGGAAAAGGTTAACGACATAGCCGGATCTTCCCGCTGCTGGCGGTATGGCGCACGTCGCCATCGTGGCGTTGAAAGCTAAACGTCAGGATCTGGCGCGCTTCCTGCCAGTTCAGGGCCAGTGTGACGGTGCTTTCCGGCAGCAGGGGCGCCTGGAACTTCACGTTCTGAATACTGTGAAATCGCCAGCCCGGGGCGAGCAGGGTGGTGGCATAGTGCATCACCCAGTCCATCTGCGCGACGCCAGGCAGCAGTGGCTGAACGGCAAAATGGCCGTTGAACCAGAACAGGGACGGGTCGAGATGCAGGACGATCTCAATCTGCTGGGGCTGTGCCTGATGGCGCTCAATTTCATGGGGTATCATGAAACAACTCCTGTAATTGCGCATAGACACGCTTGTTCATACTGTTGACCGGAATGTCATCAATAACCCGCCAGTAGCGCGGTACGGCGACTGGCTCCAGCCACGGCAGCAGTGCGCGTCGCCAGGTCAACTCCTGCGTTTTTCCACCGCTGTTTTGCCAGCGCTGACGCGCTTCGTCATCCAGCACCAGCAGCACGCCCACGCCCTGACGACCGCCCCGGGTGACGGGCAGGGCGGCCACGTCACGAATGCCACTCAGTTCCAGTAAACGCTGTTCAACTTCACTGAGCGAAATACGCTTCTCTTCAATTTTGACGACCCGTCCGCGGCGCCCCATCAGGCGGAACTGACCGTCTGGCGAAAAATGCAGAATATCGTCGAGCAACAGGCCATTCGTATCGGCGATCAGCGGAGAAAAGACGCGAAACGCCTCACCTTCGGCCTGGAACGCGACGCCCGGGAAGGGCAGCCAGGCCACATCTTCCTGCTGGCGGTAACGCCAGGCCAGGATGCCCGTCTCGGTGCTGCCATAAATTTCATCCGGCCAGGCGTTAAGCCAGGCGGCGGTTTGCGTCACATCCTGCCAGGGCAACATGCCGCCGGCCGACAGAATCATCTCCACAGGCGGTGGGGGAAGCTGGTGGTCAAGGCGCTTTAAAAATGCCGGGCTGCTGATAAACACGTAACGGTGCTGGTTATCGAGTGCTGCGAGCTGTTCCGCGTAATAAAGCATGGCTGCATGCAGCGGCAGACCCAGCGCCATCGGCAGGAAAATGCGGAATGTCAGGCCGTATAAATGCTGTGGCACGACGGAGGCCACTACCCGGCAGCCCGCCATGCGATCGGCAAAACGCGCCGCCAGCAGTTCGGCTTCGCAATCCAGGCGGGAAATGGGTTTGACGACGCGCTTCGGTTCGCCCGTCGAGCCGGAGGTGAACAGCTCCACGTACGCGTCCTGTTTAATCGCCGGGAAGGTAAGCGCCCCTTCGCACGTTGTCATGGACGCGCTTACAACCAACAGCGAACCCTGAAAGCCGAGTGTTTTATCGCTCAGCACACCGTCAAAAAACGCCCGCTGTTCATTTAACAACGAGACGCGGTTATGCCCGGGTATGACCGGCGTTTTCCCCGCATGCAGGGTGGCCAGTAACGCGACAATAAACAGATAGCTGTTTTCAAAGCACAGCGCCCAGCGTTCCCCTTCCTGTTGTTGCAGGTGCGTCATGAGCTGGGTGACATCGTGGCGCAAGTGACCGAGCGTCCAGGTGCGCTCCTCCAGCCAGGCGATGGGGGTCGCAGCAGGACGGGGTGCGGTGAGCCATTCGGCGAGCGGCAGGGTCTGCTTCATTGTGGATCTCGTTTCATCATCTGACGGCGCACCAGCCATTCACTTCCCATCAGTAACCCCATCAACAGATAGGCGATCAGGCCATTCCAGGCGGTCCACATCGACATATCGCCGTGGAGCGCGGTAAATAACGCCACGCCGCCATTGAAGATGAAAAAGGCGCACCAGATTTGCGTCACCCGGCGGGTGTAACGCACCGCCGCCTCCGGGAGATGAGGATCGCGCAGTCGCGCCAGCCGTTCAACGACAGGCATGCTTGACCAGAGTGACCCGCCAAAAACGGCAAGCATCACGGCATTCACCACAACCGGGTAAAACAGTAAGAGCTGATGGGTTTTCAGCAGATAGCTGGCGACGCACAGCGTGATGCCCGCTGCGGCCACTACCTGAGTGACCACGCGCAGCGGCCCCGCCTGTCGCCGGGTCTGGCGAAAGCGTAAAAACAGCAGTAGCGCCATCAGCGGTAGCAACCATTGCAGACTGTGATGCGCCAGACCAAACCAAATCAGAAAAGGCCAGGCGAGCAACAATATGCCCGTCAATAGTGATACGCCAGGGAACATGCGAGCGCCCGACACGGCAAATTACGCTTCTTTGAGCAGGCGTTCTACCGCGTCAACGACATCCTGCACGGTACGTACGGCTTTGAACTCTTCCGGCTTGATTTTCTTACCGGTTTTCTTTTGCAGATGGACGATCATGTCGACAGCGTCGATGCTGTCCAGCTCAAGATCCTCATACAGTCGCGCCTGGGGCTTAATATCCTGCGGGTCAATCTCAAACAGCTTAACCAGCAGGGCGGAGACTTCGTCATAAATAGCGTGTTGATCGGTCATAACGGACTCTCCTCAGGCACGTTGCGCGTGAATGAACGATGCCAGGGTGGCGACGGAGAAGAAGTGCTGGCGCATCTCTTCGCTTTCCGCTGAAAGTACCACGCCGTACTGATTTTTTACCGCCAGCCCCAGTTCCAGGGCATCAATGGAGTCCAGCCCCAGTCCGTCGCCAAACAGCGCCGCCTCGGTATCAATGTCGTCTGCTGACAGTTCGTCCAGATTCAATGTTGTTATGATGAGATTTTTAATTTCAAGATAAAGCGCTTGCATCATTAATTCCTGAAAGAGGTAACGTACCTGGTTGTAATTGAAGCAAAAGATGCCGGTTTAGCTGCCTTGCCGCCAGCGCCGGTTCTTGTGAATTTGCGTCGTAAAAATGGTCGATTTTCAGCCGCTCGCGCACCTCAACGGTAAACAGCGGCTTCGTCGGTGGGACCTGATACCATTTGCTTTCTTTATCCAGCATCCGTTCGCTGCAATGGATGGTCACCACCCGTAAATCACTGCCGCAGCGCACGGCGATGTTCGCCGCGCCGCGTTGCAGGCTCATGGCTTCGCCGGGCCGGGTTCGCGTGCCTTCGGGGAAGATTAAAATCGTATCCCCTTGCGCAAGTCGTTGCTGGCTTGCCGGCAACAGGGCGTCCGCCTGACTGTTCACCAGATAATCGGCGGCACGCACGACGCCGCTGAGAAACGGGTTCTTCAACAGCGCGCTTTTCACCAGACAATCCGTTTCCGGCATCACTGACGCCAGCAGCACATAGTCGATCAGGGTTGGGTGGTTGGCGACCACCAGACATCCGCGTTCCTGACGCAAAATATCAATCCCATCAATGCGATAATCCAGTACACCCAGCACGCGCGTCACCGTTAAGAAGAGACGGAAGCTGGCAGCAATACTGCGCCTGGCAATGCGGCGACGCCGGACATTATCCCATACGAAAACTAACAGGATATTAAACCAGATGACGGAAAGCAGCAGTCCGCCCAGGCCAAAGAGGGTGAAACAGACGCCGGTCATCGCGATACGCCAGAGACGGTTCAGTGTGGTGAAGACCCCGTTCATGACCGGCTCCAGTGCCATCGCATACGCTCACCGGGAAGGGTAAAGGCGTCGGTATTCTGCAAGAAATGTTGTAAAAACAGCAGGCTCTGCGGAAGGGGCGTTTCATCTTCCGCCTGCGCAGGCTCACTCTCGCAGACCCAGTCGTTGCCAGCTTCGCAAACCAGCGCTGTCGCATAGGGCCAGGTTGGCAAATTTTGCGGCAGTCGCGGGTGATAGAACTCGGGAAGAAATCCGTCGAAATCCACCATCAGTACGCGTTGATAACCTGCCTGGAGCAGGCAGATCGCTTCGCATAATCCCTGCTGGAAGGTATCGCGACCGGCAGAGAGTGATGACGAAACAATCGGTTGTTTCGCCGCGATAGTCAGGTTACCCACGGCGGAATTGTGTACCGACAAGGCGAAATCGGTGGGGGAGAGCGCCTGCCCGGTCGCCAGCGCATGCAGAATGCGGTAGTTGCGTTCAAGCTCACCGTGACGGCTGGTATACAGCACCGCGTCGATATCGTGGCGACGCAACATCGCCAGCCCGCACTCTACGGCCAGCTTACTGCCGGAGCTGAGGCGACGGGCGGTCATCATCGGCAGTTCGCTCAGTTTGCCCTGCGCGGCTGTCGGATCGATTGCGCGCGGATGCCGTGACCATTGTAGCCACTGTATCGATTCGCTAAGACCTGGCGCCATCGCCCGCCAGTCGGAAATGTTTAGTGAGAATTTCATCAACGCGTATCCGCGGTAAACCGGTATTCCGGTAGCGTCCTGACGCTACCTTGTTATTTTTTCTGGCATATCAATAAAGTATGCCCAACGCCCAAATTGTCGTGACGTTCTTCTACCCAAAACCCTGCCCGCTCCAGGTAGCCATTAAATTTCTCTGCGCTGTAAAAACGGCTATTACCGTTCGCCATGCAGGTGAAATAGAGCGAAGACGCATTCAGACTGAATGAGGCGGCTTCAAAACGCTGCGCATCCCAGAACAGCTCCATAACGCACAGCTTTGCACCGGGTTTCATCACGCGGGCAACCTTGCTAAGCATGGCGATAATTTGTTCGGGCGAAAAACAGTCAAGAAATTGACTCATCCACCAGATATCGGCCTTTGTGGGTAAAGGCGTATCGCCAAGCATATCCACCGCATGGAAATCGACGCGATAAGATAATCCTGCATTTTCGATATTTTCGCGGGCGAGTGCAATTTGTTGTGGCAAATCTAATAGCGTTACCGCGATATTTTCATCGTACTGACAGCAGCGTATTGCCCATTTACCCGTATTTCCGCCTACATCGTACAGAGTTGCAGGACGGCTGGCGAATACATGCGGTAATGCCGCATCAAATGCGCCGTCGGAATAGTAATGATCGAAGGCAAACCAGCTTTCACGCGCGGACGGCGGTAATTGCGACAATGCCGGATAAATCGTTGGCCAGTCGCCAAATACTTTTAATCCCGACGGCTTTCCTTCTTTCAGCGCATTTTCTAAAAAGAACAATCCCTGATAACAGACGTCTTGGGTAAAATCCATATTCACGCGCGTCATGGTGTCATGCAAAAGGAAGTGTCCGATTTTCGCCAGATAATATCGCCCTGCTTTGTAGGTGATGATGCGTCCGCTTAATCCCATATCCAGCAGGACGCTGGCGGCATATTCATTAACGCGGCTGTTTTCGATGATTTCTTCCAGAGTTGCACCCTGTTTACCCCGGTGGTCAAGCCAGGCCAGCACCTCAGCATTTCGCAGGCAAAGTGCGGTTTGAAATAACATGGGGGCGAAAGCGATGCGCTGTGCTTCTGTGATCGCATCCAGTGCGCTGAGAGAGTCCTGTTCGTACATGGTGAGTACAACCTGTTCATGGAACAAAAAGAGGTTATCGGGCCGGACATGGCCCGACTTTAGGCAAAATTACAGTCCTGCGCCTGCTGAGAGATTCAACTGGATGTCTTTATCCAGGTTGCGTACCCAACGGTTATAGTTTTTATGGATTTTGCCGCCAGAGGCCTGCAGGTTGAGGCTGCTGTCATATTTGATGTCATAGCTGGTGGCAGTGTAAGTAATACGGACTTCTGCCACGTGGTCGCGGGACTGTTGGCGTGCTTTGATTACACCAGGACCCGCTTCCGTCATGATCCATTTACGCTGAATGCCCGCTTTCAGAATCGCGTTTTTAACCTGATCCTGGGTGTGACCCGCCGTCACGGAAGAGTGAACCTGGTCAATTGGCGCAGTACGGGCGCATCCTGCCAGCGCACCGACAACTGCAATTGCCGCAAACCATTTAATGTATTGTTTCATGAAAACTCCCTATCAAATCACTATTTATATTAACGTTGAACGCACTTCTGAATTTAATTTAGGCAGCAAGAATACCGCTTATATTTAATGTTGATTTTTTACGGGCTGCCGGGAAAACGCTGCCATGATTCACATCATGCGCCAGGCAATTTATCTTGCGCTTTATCATGGTGTTAGTAAGTTAATTCTCACTTAAATTAAATTATGGATACCCTTTAATTTGGATGAATAGCGCAGAGTCAACATGGATATCCGCTACGCGGATGAAACGGCGCGCTTATTTAAACATTCAGGTAACAAAAGCGCGCCTTATAATACGTTCAATAGTAAGTGAATAAAACTACCCCGGTTGGTAGGGGGATATTTATCCCGGCAATCGATTCTTTGGTCGGCCAGGTCCCAGTAATATGGCCAGCTTACTTCCGCCGGTGGTGGTTTCCATCCAGATTTTACAGACGCTGGTTAGTGGAACGGAGAGCAGCATACCCACCGGGCCGAGCAGCCACCCCCAGACCAGCAATGACAGGAATACCACCAGCGTCGACATTCCCAGACGGTGGCCCATCATGCGCGGTTCAACCATGTTGCCTAACACCATGTGAACCACCAGAAACAGCGCGCCGACCAGCACGCATTCATAGATGCCATTGAACAACAGCGCCTGAATCATGGGCGGAACGGCAGAGATGACCGAGCCAATATTGGGTACATAGTTCAGCAGAAACGCCAGTACCCCCCACATCAGGGCAAACTGGATGTCCATTAGCGCCAGCCCCAGCCAGACGATGACACCGGTCCATAAACTGAGCAGCGTTTTTAGCGCCAGATAATGAGAGACGCCTTTCAACGCCCGGTGCAGCCCGGCGATATGAATTTGCGGGTTATGCAGCGCAAAACGCATCTTGTACGGTACATGGCGGACTTCAAACAGCATAAACACGACCGTCATCACCAGCAGCACAATGCTGGCCATCGCACCTGACAGTCCGGTCATTAGCGTGGTTGTGAAGGCGACGATTTTATCGGAATCCATACGCTGCAACATGCGTTCTGGTGACATATGCAGGTTCAGAAACGGGATCATCTCCTGTACATACAGCACCTTGCGGGTCAGCTCCTTATTGTATTTCGGCAGCATGGCAATGAATTCGTTGATTGAGGCCGCCAGCACGCCAATCAGCGCAGTGAGCACAATTAACATCACCACGACCACAATCGTGATTGCAACAGGCCGCTTCACTCCCCGGCGGACAAACCAGGTGACCAGTGGGTTAAGCACAATGGCGAAAAAGAGCGCCAGCAAAAGCTGCACAATGATATCTGCGGCAGCGTGGATCCCGGCGAGTATCACCACCAGCGCGGCCAGTTTGAGCAGAATATGCAGACCCGTTTTATCGGGCTGAGGGGTCGTCATGTTTACATCCTTTTTTTGATTTTCATTAAGTGTAGCGGCTGGTTTGTTACCGATATTCTTAATCTGGCTTCTGATTTTCGCACTATGACGTGGAGCGGGTCGGCTTACTGCTGATCGGGGCGGCGATGATGCCGTGGATGGCTAAATTCGTTGTTCTGCTGGCGGGGTGGGTTTTTCGCTGGTCTTCCTGGCGCCTGACGTGGTGGTGATTGCCCTGCTGTTAACCTGGCGGTTAAAAAAAACGGTCTCCGCAGGCATTGCCGGAGACCGTCTCATCATCCTGACAGTTACTTGATAACCAGCGTATTGATGATGTTTTCAGCGGCTGTTTGCGCTTTCTGCTGATCGTCAGCCGGCAGCGTAATTTGCAGGGTCAGCAACTGGTCATTCACTTTACCCAGTACCACGGAGGAGTATGCGGTCTGGCCTTTTGCCGAGATGATGCTGTCTAACTGTTGCAGCGTATGGCCTTTCAGCTCGATCGATTTGTTGGTCACCACCTGCAACTGCGGGTCGCGGCTACGCTGCTGATCTTCCAGACGTTTTGCCAGCACGGCGAGGTCCTCGTTGGTGTTATCACCGACAATCACAATCACCGCTTTTTGCCCGGTTGCGTCAGAATAGACGTGCATATTGTTGGCCTGCGTACCCAGCTTACCGCTTTGATCGGTCATATCTGCTGGCAGTGAGAAACTCAGTTTACCATCCAGCAGAGTAACAGGCTGACCGCTGGCGTTACTTTCAGCTGCCGCGCCTTCTGTCGGCGCTTTTGAATCACTATTATCACAGGCTGCCAGCCCCATCACCAGCAGGCCAATACCGACATATTTAACCAGATTGCGCATTGACTTCTTCCTTTCGATAAACAGCCATAACGGCTCATTCGTCCATCTTATCACAAGTCGGAAAATGAACCTTTAACTCGTCTGCATTGCCGGGATTTCAGATTTATCTGCCAGCCTTTTCAGCAACATATTCAGCAAGACGCCATACATCGGCAGGAAGAAAATAATGCTGATCAGCACTTTGAAACAGTAATCAACGAGAGCGATCTCCATCCAGTGCTCGGCCATAAAGGCATCCGGGCTGCGCCAGAAGGCAATGAAGAAGAAGGCGAGCGTGTCGCTGACGTTGCCAAACAGCGTGGAGGCGGTGGGTGCCAGCCACCAGCGATGATGTTGACGCAGGCGGTTAAAGACGTGCACATCGAGGATTTGTCCCAGCGCATAGGCCATAAAGCTGGCGGCGGCGATACGGGCGACGAACAGGTTGAAGTGCGTCAGTGCGCCGAATCCCTGCCAGGAGCCCATATAAAACAACGACGAAATCACATAAGAGATCAACAGCGCAGGCATCATGACCGCGAAGATAATACGACGGGCCAGCGGGGCACCGAAGATGCGCACGGTCAGGTCGGTGGCGAGAAAAATAAATGGAAAGCTGAATGCGCCCCAGGTGGTATGAAAACCAAAAATGGAGACCGGAAGCTGTACCAGATAGTTACTGGAGGTGATCACCAGCAGATGAAAGAGCGATAGCCAGAACAACGCTTTTACGCGCTGCGATTGTGTGAATGCGTTCATATTGTACCTTTTTGAGAACTATTGGGGTGAGGGAACCCAATTGGAGCAACACGCCAGTGACGCGTGTTCATTTTTTCAAGCCGCCGCATGATACTGCTTTGCGACGGTAATGCAATGGCTATTTTTCGCGCAATCGTTAACCTGATTGGCTTACTCCGGAACAGAGCGTAAACTACAGCCGTTTTTTTCGTGAATGAGACCAAGATGACCGATCTGTTTTCCTCTCCCGACCACACGCTTGATGCCCAGGGGCTTCGTTGTCCGGAACCGGTAATGATGGTGCGTAAAACCGTACGTAACATGCAGACCGGTGAAACGCTGCTGATTGTGGCGGACGACCCGGCGACCACTCGTGATATCCCTGGGTTTTGTACCTTTATGGAACACGAGCTGGTGGCAAAAGAGACCGATTCTCTGCCGTACCGCTATCTGGTGCGTAAAGGCCAGTAATCTTGTTATGCCGGATGGCGCTAACGCTTATCCGGCCTGGAAAGGATGATGCACGCATGCGGCTCGTAGGCCGGATAAGGCAACGCCGCCATCCGGCAAAATATTTTACCCCTTACGTAACAACCGCAGCGCATTGACGGTGACCAGCACCGTCGCGCCGGTATCCGCCAACACCGCCAGCCACAGGCCCGTTAACCCCAGCAGCGTGGTGACCAGAAATATCCCTTTCAGTCCCAGCGCAATGGCGATGTTCTGACGGATATTGGCGTGGGTGGCGCGCGCCAGTTGGATCATTTTCACCAACCCGGTGAGACGGTTATGGGTCAGCGCAGCATCCGCTGTTTCCAGCGCCACATCGGTCCCGCTTCCCATCGCAATCCCTATGGCTGCCGCTTTCATCGCTGGCGCATCGTTGATTCCGTCACCAACCATCGCCAGCGGCGACTGCTGATTGAGCGCGGTGACAGCCTTCACTTTATCTTCCGGCAACAACCCGGCTTTGAAGTCCAGACCCAGTTCACCGGCAATCGCCGCTGCCGCGCGTGGGTTATCGCCGGTCAGAATGACGCCGTTGACACCCAGCGCTTTCAGTTCGCTGATGGCAGAGTGGGCATCCTCGCGCAGCGTATCCTGGAGGGCGATGATGCCGAGTACGCTATCGTTCTGCACCACCAGCACAACCGTCTGCCCGGCGCTTTCGAGTTGATCAATTTCCCCGGCGAAGGCATCTGCCGGGTATTTCCCGGCGGCGCAAATCAGCACGCGCTCGCCGTTGACCTGCGCTTCAATGCCTGAGCCCACCAGCGCGCGCTGACCCTCAGCGGATGGAATGGCCAGCCCTGCGGTTTGCGCTTCCCGCACAATCGCCTGCGCCAGCGGGTGTGTGGCGCCAGACTCGACCGCTGCCGCAAGCGCCAGCAGTTGCGACTCACTGACGCCGGTGGCCGGACGAATAGCCGTCACGCGCGGTTGACCGACGGTCAGCGTCCCGGTTTTATCAAACGCGACCTGGGTAATACGCCCGAGCTGTTCCAGCGCCGCGCCGCCTTTAATTAACGCCCCACGCCGTGCTGCCGCGGCCAGCCCGGAGGTAATGGCTGCCGGTGTCGAGATAACCAGCGCACAGGGGCAACCAATCAACAGCAGCGTCAACCCTTTGTAAATCCACTCCTGCCAGGAGGCGGCGAAGAGCAATGGCGGAACCAGCGTGACCAGCAGGGCAACGGCCATAATCGCTGGCGTATAAATGCGGCTGAAGCGATCGATAAAGCGCTCGATAGGGGCACGGCGCTCATCGGCCTCTTCAATGAGTTTCAGGATGCGGTCAATGGCGCTGGCACCCGGTTCGGAGATCACTTCCAGCGTGACGAGACGGTCCACGCTTGTCGCACCGGCGGGGACTTTATCCCCACTGGCGCGTTCAACCGGAATGGATTCGCCTGTCAGCGCACTCTCATCAAAACTGGCAAAACCGGAGACCAGTTTACCGTCGGCAGGCAGACGTCCTCCGGCGGCAACCTCAATCAGATCGCCCGGTTGCAGAGCGCTGATCGCCACCTCTTCGCGCACACCGTCGCGCAGACGGGTGGCGGTTTCGGGTTTCAGCGCCATCAATGCGCTAACCCCTTTACGGGCACGGCTGGCAGCCCAACCTTCGAGGCGTTCGCCGATCAGGAACAGCAGCAGAACCATGGCGGCTTCGGCGGTAGCACCGATAAACAACGCCCCGATTGCCGCGACGCTCATCAGCGTTTCGATAGCAAACCAGCTCCCGGTTTTGATTAAACGCAGCGCTTGACGGGCAATGGGATAAAGACCGACCAGCGTCGTGGCGATAAACGCCAGTTGACCGAACGGATGGTTAAACTGCTCCAGCCCCCAACTGATCGCCATCATGATGATAAGGGTGATGAGCGGCAGATTCTCTTTAAACCGGGATTCGGGCGCGTCATCTTTCGCCTGCTCATCGCGCAAGGCGTAGCCCGCTTTTTGCACCGCATTTTCGATTTGCTGACGCAGATCGCCGTCGCTGTCGACCACCAGTTTCTCGGTAGCAAACAGCACCTGAACCTGGTTGACGCCGCTAACCTGGCGCACGGCATTTTCTACCTTGCGGGCACAGGCGGCGCAGTCCATCCCGCTGACTTTCCAGCTATAGCGAGTCCCTTTGACCGTGTCGGATACGGTTTGTGGCGTAGCGCAAGCGCCTTCACAGCAGCAGTCATCGGACTTCTGCGGCATAGGGGAAAGCCTGAGGGATGAAAATTGTGGGGCTTTTTTGCCATCGTTTTCGGGTAGTGACATGGCATCCTCCGGTTGATGATAATTTTCTCATTAACCAGAGGATACACTCTGGAGTCGACTCCAGAGTCAAGCTTTATTAGAGATAAAGTGAACGGACAATCAGGAAGTGACCGGCAAAGTAGCAGGCGGCGGCGATGGCGTTGTCTGCGCGGAAACGGTAGCGGTAATGGCTGCCCAGCCAGACAATATTGCCAATGAACAGTAGCGACGCGCCTAAAAATGCCGACAGCGCAGGCGCAGTAGGACGGAAGAACCACAGCTCGCCCGCCAGCCACACCATCACCAGCGTCATCGCAATAAACGTGCACACCGGCAGGCGCAATTCTTCGAGTCGTGTCCAGATCACCGCGACCAGCAACGCGCCCAGCACTATCAGTACCAGCGGCAGCGGCCAGAAGAACGAGAGCGTCATCTGGCTGGCAAAATAGATGGTATACAGCAGGTGTGAGAGGAAAAACGCGCCAATCGCATAGAGTAAACGCTGGCGCGGCAACAGGGTCAGCGCGTCGCCCACCAATGAGGCGCACAGACCCGCCAGCACCAGATAGCTGATGGCATCAAACATCGGCGCTTGCCAGGCCAGTAACAGCAGGAGTAACAGGGTGACAGGTTTAAAGACCCAGCGTTGCCAGGCGGGTCCACGGTAGGAGGCATCCACAAATAGCCATGCGGAAAGGCAGACAGCGATAAACGACCAAAGCATCTTAGTTCCTTGAATTCGTTATTTTTTCGTAAGCGGTATGCTCACAACCCTGCTGTCCAGTGTAGAGGCCGTGACCGCCTGATGACAACACCATAACGGGCAGGGTATGCTGATTTCCGCATTTTCTGATGGGTTATCAATATGAGTAAGCCGCCACTTTTCTTTATTATTATCATCGTGTTAATTCTCATTGCCGCCTCATTTCGCTTTATGCAGCAACGACGTGAAAAAGCCGATAACGATGCGGCACCGCTTCGTCAGGCGCAGATGGTAGTCAGTAATAAGCGCGAAAAACCCATTAATGACCGGCGCTCCCGGCAGCAACAGGTGACCCCGGCAGGGACTTCAGTACGCTACGAGGCCAGCTTCAAACCGCAGAATGGCGGACTGGAAAAGACGTTCCGTCTTGATGCGCAGCAATACCATGCGCTGACGGTGGGAGAAAAAGGAACGCTGAGCTACAAAGGATCGCGTTTCGTTGGGTTTGTCGCTCAGCCGTAGGATTATTTTTTAACGTTGAATTTCTTCTGCCAGACCAGAAGTTCAAACACACCGAACAGGAAAATACGTATTTTCTCACCGGTGGTCATTTGCGGCCCGTCTTTCGGTAACGTGGACTTCAGCAGCGCTACTTGCATGCCGTGCATCAGCACCATGAACACGAGGGCGACGTTCACAAAGATGTTGAGCGGGCGCGGAAAAGGCTGCACCAGATTTAACAGTAAAAACGCCCATACGCAGAGCATCAGTAGCCGACCAAGATTAATGAGCATTGCGTTCTCCTTGTGCTTCGCGTTGATATAAACGGTACGCGACCTGTCCAGCGACCTTTTCCCGGTACAGTGACCAGGTTTTTGGCACCGGCGGCAGACCGTTTTCCACTTCGCTTTCCACATAAACCCAGGCTTCATCCGCCAGCCAGCCGTGAATTTCCAGCAGGTTTAAGGTCTCATCCAGTAACCCTTTACGAAACGGTGGGTCAACGAACACCACGTTATGCGGTGTGCCTGGCTGCGCCAGGAAGGTCAGGGTATTGGTGTTAACCACTTTTGCATTCGCCGCTTTCAGGGTAGCCAGGTTCTTTTGCAACTGCTGAGAGACCGCGCGATCCATCTCCAGCAGCGTGGCGCCTGCCGCATAACGGGACAGTGCTTCCAGCCCCAGCGCGCCGCTTCCGGCGAAGCAGTCCAGACATTTTGCGTCTGTCATGACCGGCGCCAGCCAGTTAAACAGCGTTTCGCGCACGCGGTCAGTGGTAGGACGCAGACCGGGGCTATCCGGGACCGGAAGTTTGCGGCCGCGCCATTGTCCGCCAATAATGCGGATTTGGCCGCTACCAGAGTGATTCGGTTTTTTCATTTCTGTTGCTCAAACCGCCGCTTGCAGATGATTCCAGGCGGTGATGTGGATTAAGTAAAGTGATAGACTATTTCATCATTTTTTTAGCTTCCATGTATACAGCGTTGCGAGGAGTGTAGTCGCAGATGGCAAAACAGAAAAAACGTGGCTTCTTTTCCTGGCTGGGCTTTGGTGAAAAAGAGCAGGAACAAAAAACCGAAGAACAGCAAAGTGTTGAAGCGCAGTTACCGTCCGACGCGCCCGCTGAAACGGTGGCTGACGTAGAAACGTCCGTTCACAGCAAGGAAGAGACAGAAGCCTTTGCAGAAGAGGTGGTTGAGGTCACTGAACAGGTTCAGGAGATCGAAAAACTGCCGCCAGTTGAGCCGGAGCCCGTGGTTAACGAGACGGTTGAAGAGACCGTTGACCCGCAGATTGCCATTGAGCATGAAGAATTACCGCTGCCGGAAGAGGTGAAAGCCGAAGACGACACATCACCGCAAGAGTGGCAGGCGGAAGCGGAAACCGTTGAGATTGTTGAGGCGGTGGAAGAAGAAGCGCAGTACGAACCTGAGCTGACCGATGAGGAGCTGGAAGCGCAGGCGCTGGCGGCGCAAGCGGCAGAAGAGGCGATGATCGTCACGCCAGTGGTGGAAGACGACGCGCCCGTTGAAGAGATGACCCAGGAGCAGGAAAAACCAACAAAAGAGGGCTTTTTCGCGCGACTGAAACGCAGCCTGCTGAAAACGAAAGAAAATCTCGGTTCCGGATTTATCAGCCTGTTTCGCGGTAAAAAGATCGACGATGATCTGTTTGAAGAGCTGGAAGAACAACTGCTGATTGCGGATGTGGGGGTGGAAACCACACGCAAAATCATCGCTAATCTCACGGAAGGCGCCAGCCGCAAGCAGCTAAAAGACGCTGAGGCGCTGTACGGTCTGCTGAAAGACGAGATGGGCGAAATCCTGGCGAAAGTCGATGAACCGCTGAACGTGGAAGGCAAAACGCCGTTTGTGATTCTGATGGTGGGCGTCAACGGCGTGGGGAAAACCACCACCATCGGTAAGCTGGCGCGTCAGTTTGAGCAACAGGGTAAATCCGTGATGCTGGCGGCGGGGGATACGTTCCGCGCCGCTGCCGTTGAGCAGTTACAGGTCTGGGGCCAGCGTAACCATATTCCGGTTATTGCCCAGCATACTGGCGCGGACTCTGCTTCCGTTATCTTCGATGCTATTCAGGCCGCGAAGGCGCGAAACATCGACGTACTGATTGCGGACACCGCAGGCCGTCTGCAAAACAAATCGCATCTGATGGAAGAGCTGAAAAAAATCGTTCGCGTGATGAAGAAACTGGACGAAGACGCCCCGCATGAAGTTATGCTGACGCTTGACGCCAGCACCGGGCAGAATGCGATAAGCCAGGCCAAACTGTTCCATGAGGCGGTGGGCCTGACCGGTATTACCCTGACCAAGCTTGACGGAACGGCGAAAGGTGGGGTGATCTTCTCGGTGGCCGATCAGTTTGGCATCCCAATCCGTTATATCGGTGTGGGCGAACGTATCGAGGATTTACGTCCGTTTAAAGCGGACGATTTTATTGAGGCACTTTTTGCCCGAGAGGATTAACAATGATTCGCTTTGAACATGTCAGCAAGGCCTATCTCGGTGGGAGACAGGCGCTGCAGGGCGTTACGTTCCATATGCAGCCGGGTGAGATGGCGTTTCTGACCGGTCATTCCGGCGCAGGGAAAAGTACCCTCCTGAAGCTGATCTGTGGGATTGAGCGGCCCAGCGCCGGGAAAATCTGGTTTAGCGGCCATGACATCACGCGTCTGAAAAACCGTGAAGTTCCGTTTCTGCGCCGCCAGATTGGCATGATTTTCCAGGATCACCATCTACTGATGGACCGTACTGTCTACGATAACGTGGCGATCCCGCTGATTATCGCTGGTGCCAGCGGTGACGATATTCGTCGCCGGGTGTCGGCGGCACTGGATAAAGTCGGGCTACTGGACAAAGCGAAGAACTTCCCTATTCAGCTTTCGGGCGGTGAACAACAGCGTGTTGGCATTGCCCGCGCGGTGGTGAATAAGCCCGCGGTACTGCTGGCGGACGAACCGACTGGTAACCTGGACGACGCGTTGTCGGAAGGGATTCTACGTCTGTTTGAAGAGTTTAACCGCGTTGGGGTAACCGTATTGATGGCAACGCACGACCTCAACCTGATTTCACGGCGTTCCTATCGCATGCTCACCCTGAGCGATGGTCACTTGCATGGAGGCGTGGGCCATGAATAAGCGCGATGCAATCAATCATATTCGGCAGTTTGGCGGGCGTCTGGATCGCTTCCGTAAATCGGTCGGCGGCTCAGGCGATGGCGGTCGTAACGCACCGAAACGCGCGAAATCCTCGCCAAAACCGGTAAATCGCAAAACCAACGTTTTCAACGAACAGGTGCGCTATGCCTTCCACGGCGCATTGCAGGATCTGAAAAGCAAACCGTTCGCCACGTTTTTAACGGTGATGGTTATCGCCATCTCCCTGACGCTGCCCAGCGTCTGTTATATGGTGTACAAAAACGTTAATCAGGCGGCGACGCAGTATTATCCGTCACCGCAAATCACTGTTTACTTGCAAAAAACGCTGGACGATGACGCCGCTGCGGGCGTGGTGGCACAGTTGCAGGCCGAGCAAGGCGTGGAGAAAGTGAACTATCTTTCTCGTGAAGACGCACTGGGCGAGTTCCGTAACTGGTCTGGTTTTGGTGGTGCGCTGGATATGCTGGAAGAAAACCCGCTTCCGGCAGTGGCGGTGGTGATCCCGAAACTCGATTTTCAGGGGACGGAGTCACTGAATACGCTGCGTGATCGTATCACGCAGATTAACGGCATTGACGAAGTGCGGATGGATGACAGCTGGTTTGCCCGTCTGGCGGCGTTGACCGGGCTGGTCGGGCGCGTTTCGGCGATGATCGGCGTGTTGATGGTGGCGGCAGTGTTCCTCGTCATCGGTAACAGTGTACGCCTGAGTATCTTTGCTCGTCGTGACTCCATTAACGTGCAGAAACTGATTGGTGCAACGGATGGTTTCATCCTGCGCCCGTTCCTGTACGGTGGCGCATTGCTGGGGTTTTCTGGCGCATTGTTGTCACTAATTTTGTCAGAAATTCTGGTACTGCGATTGTCATCGGCGGTTGCGGAAGTGGCACAGGTTTTCGGAACGAAGTTTGATATCAATGGCTTATCGTTCGATGAATGCCTGCTATTGCTGCTGGTATGCTCGATGATTGGCTGGGTGGCAGCGTGGCTTGCCACGGTACAACATTTACGCCACTTTACGCCTGAATAATAAAAGCGTGTTATACTCTTTCCCTGCAATGGGTTCCGTAGCAGGGAAAGAGACCCCGTTGTCTCTTCCCGGTATTTCATCTCTATGTCACATTTTGTGCGTAATTTATTCACAAGCTTGCATTGAACTTGTGGATAAAATCACGGTCTGATAAAACAGTGAATGATAACCTCGTTGCTCTTAAGCTCTGGCACAGTTGTTGCTACCACTGAAGCGCCAGAAGATATCGATTGAGAGGATTTGAATGACTGACAAAATGCAAAGTTTAGCTTTAGCCCCAGTTGGCAACCTGGATTCCTACATCCGGGCAGCTAACGCGTGGCCGATGTTGTCGGCTGACGAGGAGCGGGCACTGGCTGAAAAGCTGCATTACCAGGGCGATCTGGAAGCAGCTAAAACGCTGATCCTGTCTCACCTGCGCTTTGTTGTTCACATTGCTCGTAATTATGCGGGCTATGGCCTGCCACAGGCGGATTTGATTCAGGAAGGTAACATCGGCCTGATGAAAGCAGTGCGCCGTTTTAACCCGGAAGTGGGTGTGCGCCTGGTCTCCTTCGCCGTTCACTGGATCAAAGCAGAGATCCACGAATACGTCCTGCGTAACTGGCGTATTGTCAAAGTTGCGACCACCAAAGCGCAGCGCAAACTGTTCTTCAACCTGCGTAAAACCAAGCAGCGTCTGGGCTGGTTTAACCAGGATGAAGTCGAAATGGTGGCCCGTGAACTGGGCGTAACCAGCAAAGACGTTCGTGAGATGGAATCACGTATGGCGGCACAGGACATGACCTTTGACCTGTCTTCCGACGACGATTCCGACAGCCAGCCGATGGCACCGGTGCTCTATCTGCAGGATAAATCATCTAACTTTGCCGACGGCATCGAAGACGATAACTGGGAAGAGCAGGCGGCAAACCGTCTGACCGACGCGATGCAAGGTCTGGACGAGCGTAGCCAGGACATCATCCGCGCCCGCTGGCTGGACGAAGACAACAAGTCCACGTTGCAGGAACTGGCTGACCGTTACGGCGTTTCCGCTGAGCGTGTGCGCCAGCTGGAAAAGAACGCGATGAAAAAATTGCGTGCTGCTATAGAAGCGTAATTTCCGCTATTAAGCAGAGAACCCTGGATGCGAGTCCGGGGTTTTTGTTTTTTGGGCCTCTGTAATAATCAATTTCCCCTCCGGCAAAACGCCAATCCCCACGCAGATTGTTAATAAACTGTCAAAATAGCTATTCCAATATCATAAAAATCGGGTATGTTTTAGCAGAGTATGCTGCTAAAGCACGGGTAGTCATGCATAAAACGAAATAAAGTGCTGAACAACAACATCACAACACACGTAATAACCAGAAGAATGGGGATTCTCAGGATGAACATAAAGGGTAAAGCGTTACTGGCAGGATGTATCGCGCTGGCATTCAGCAATATGGCTCTGGCAGAAGATATTAAAGTCGCGGTCGTGGGCGCAATGTCCGGTCCGGTGGCCCAGTACGGTGACCAGGAGTTTACCGGCGCAGAGCAGGCGGTTGCGGATATCAACGCTAAAGGCGGCATTAAAGGCAACAAACTGCAAATCGTAAAATATGACGATGCCTGTGACCCGAAACAGGCGGTTGCGGTGGCGAACAAAGTCGTTAACGACGGCATTAAATACGTGATTGGTCACCTCTGTTCTTCATCAACGCAGCCTGCGTCTGATATCTACGAAGACGAAGGCATTTTAATGATCACCCCAGCGGCAACCGCGCCGGAGCTGACCGCCCGTAGCTATCAGCTGATCCTGCGCACCACCGGCCTGGACTCCGACCAGGGGCCGACGGCGGCGAAATATATTCTTGAGAAAGTGAAACCGCAGCGTATTGCTATCGTTCACGACAAACAGCAATACGGCGAAGGTCTGGCGCGAGCGGTGCAGGACGGCCTGAAGAAAGGCAATGCTAACGTGGTGTTCTTTGATGGTATCACCGCCGGGGAAAAAGATTTCTCAACGCTGGTGGCGCGTCTGAAAAAAGAGAATATCGACTTCGTTTACTACGGCGGTTATCACCCGGAAAT
>OKVW01000234.1_pt1 | contig 36530 bp, 28 predicted proteins | sample 1606991 | NCBI WGS metagenome assembly OKVW01 (sample SAMN03281021, study PRJEB24777) | human gut metagenome | isolation source: fecal sample PR177 from 1 month old male Malay infant, vaginal delivered... | reverse complement strand
TTTTTTTCAAGCAGAAGACGGCATACGAGATCCTCTCTGGTCTCGTGGGCTCGGAGATGTGTATAAGAGACAGGTATACCGCATACCTATTATGAGTGAAAAGAAGAGATTGAATTGGAGGAAAATGAATGAAAGAAAAAATATATAAATTATTTCTCATATTAATGGTAAGTATGTCCTTGGGCTCAGGTTCCTTAGCCCAAAATGAGATAGTCAAGATGCTGGAAGCTCTTTCGGGAACAGGTAAAGCGCAGGTTCATCAACTTGTTGAAGAAGAAAAAGAGACCGAAGAAATTAGAAAAAAGAAGAAATTCCCCTTTACTTTCAAGATATTCTATGATTGATAGAGGAAATTAATATTGATCTATCAGGTAAATGAGCGTATAATGACATTAACCTGATAGGTCAATAATTATCTTATGCCATCAAGTGGGATTCACAACCATTAAAAAACAACTTAAAACACGCTCTGTAAAGGAGAACATACATGCCAACAAAAATTTACGATCTAGATACCAATAGACGCAATGCCATTCTAAATGCGGCACTAAAAGAATTTGCATTAAGGGGATATGACAATGCTTCCACAAATGTAATTGCAAAGGAGGCGGGAATATCAAAACCTTTGATGTTTCATTACATAGGCAGTAAACAAGACCTGTTCTTATATGTTTACGACTATTTTGAAGAGCTGTTAAATAAAGAATATTACCAGTTAATCGATTATGATGAACCAGATATTTTTAACAGACTCCACCAGTCCTTACTGCTTCAAATTAAACTGTTAAAGGAATATCCCTGGATCTTCGAGTTCAATAAACTTTCGGCAGTCTCTCATTCAGAGGATATCAACAACGAATTAGAGAAAAGAAACAGCAGGAAGCATGCAGAATGTTATCCGGCGATATTTGATGCCATAGATACGTCCGGATTCAGACAGGAATTAGATATTGAAAAATGCAAACAGATCATTCTGTGGTCCTGTGTGGGCTTTTCCAATCAAATGTTAGAAAATATCAGAAATACTGAATATTCCCGGCTGGACTATCAATCTATGGAAAAGGAATTGAATGATTTGTTCATACAATTAAAACAGATATTTTATAAACGAGAAAATAATTAACGATAATTTATGGAGGTGCCAATGGAAAAATTAAAAGAATCAGTGGTTGTTCAGTTTCCGCTAAGGGGCGAATGGGCTGTCCCTAATACGCCTGGTACACGAATTCCAAGCCACGGCACGAATTTGTTAGGAACGCGATATGCCTATGACTTTCTTCAGGTGGACTGGAAGCGAAAGGGGAACCCCTGCTACAGTGTCAGTCCTTTATCCTACCTTCTGGCGGGTGTATCTGTGAACAGATGTTACTGTTACGGAAAAGAAATCTATGCACCTTGTGCCGGAACCGTTATAGAAATAGAAGATCATTGCATGGAACGAGAAAAAGCAAGATTGCTTTCGGATTTTAGACGTGCCGGTGCTAACAGCAGATTTGATCCTGACAGAGATGATGTAAAGAATTTAACCGGTAATTTCATTATCATGAAGCATAGCGATGGCATCTATGCAGCGTTTTGCCACCTTAAGCCCGGTTCTGTCAAAGTATCGGTGGGACAAGCGGTGAAAAAAGGGGATATTCTGGGGTGTATTGGTCATACCGGGAACTCCATGTTTCCCCATCTGCATTTTCAACTAATGGACAGCGCAGACATTTCTGCGGCAAATGGACTGCCCTGTGCCTTTGAACAATATGAAGTGTTCAATCAGGGAAAATGGGAAAAGATATATGGCGGTATTCCAAATGCTGCACAAAGGATCCGGTTTTCTTAAATCACACGCCTGGATTGAAAAGATTCACTGAACACCGCACCGGACAAGATAAATGCAGCGCCAATGAATTGTATCACAGTCAGTTTTTCATCCAGAAATACACCGGCAAACAGAAGGGCAGACAATGGTTCTAAATATCCGCAGACGGCTACCGTCCCGGCGGGCAGCTGCGAAATAGAGGAGAAGTAGAGATAGCATCCGATTCCGGTGTTGACGATTCCTAAAAACAGTATCGGAAACAGACTTTGCGACAGATCAGAAAATACTACGCCCTGTTTTGCAAATGTAAAAACAGCCACAGTCAGGAAACTTGCGGTGAGCTGGAGCGCTGCATTTTCCAGCCCGGTGATTCCAGACGCCATTTTATTGAATACCACCATAGCTGCATACATAACTGCAGCCAGGATACCACAGAGTAATCCCCAGGAAATCCCATTATGTAAAAGGTCCGAACTATTTGTGAAAAACATTCCCGTGAGAACCGCTGCAAATCCCAGCAGCTTTGCTTTTGATATCTGTTCCTTAAAAAGCAGGGGAGAAACAGCCATTACAATGACTGGTCCGCAGTAATAGGCAAGTGTTGCCATGCTCACACCAATCTGTTGATACGCCTCATAGAGCAGCATCCAGCTGAAGCCCATAGCTGTACCGGAAATGAAAAGGAAGAAAAAATGTTTCCGGTTCCTACCTGCTGTTCTCTTTTTCTTTTTTTGGGAAAATACAAAAAGTATCAGGAGTAATAGACTCCCCGTCAGAGTCCGGAAAAAGACAATCTCGTAACTGTTCATCGAAATATAATCCGCCACTATCCCATTAGATCCAAAAAGTAATAAAGCCAATAAATATTTAACATATGCTTGTTTCATTCTGTGCCCCTTTACCAAAATAAATCTTTCTCATTCAAAATACTTGAATTCTTTTCACCTCGAGTGTATCATATCCCTAATAATTACAAAAGTGAATATTTATCATGATTTAAATGATAAAACCAGATGATGATACCGAATTACGATACCAGATAATAAAATCATGATCAAAGCCAGCAATTAAACCAGATGTACAGGAGGAACATCCCATGGATATGAATATTCAAAAATACCTGGCGTTAGCCAAAACGGTAGAATACGGAAGTTTTACAAAAGCGGCAGAGATTTTAAACTATTCCCAGTCGGGGATCAGCCGCATGATCAATGATCTGGAAAAAGAATGGAAAGTTTCGCTGCTGGAGCGGGGGAGAAACGGCGTGCGGTTAACTTCCGATGGTTTGAAATTACTGCCGTTTGTGCAAAATGTGTGCAGTGAATACCAGAAATTACAGTCACAGGTGGATGAGCTGAACGGGCTGCAGACGGGACTGATCCGGATAGGGACCATTTCCAGTACAGCCACCCATTGGCTCCCCAGGATCATCCAGGAATTTCAAAAGGATTATCCGAATATTGATTACGAGCTGCTTCTGGGCGACTATACTGAAATTGAAAACTGGATTTTAGAGGGGAGGGTGGACTGTGGTTTCCTGCGGCTTCCAACACATGCAGAGTTTGAAACGATATTTATAAAGCAGGATAAACTGCTGGTTATTCTGCCGGAAAATCATCCCATGGCAGCTTTTGAGCGATTTCCGGTCAGTGCTTTGTGTGACTATCCTTTCATGCTTCTGGAAAAGGGGGCAAAAGCGGAAGTTTCTGAGATCTTTGAAAGAAACCATATTTCTCCCAAGATACATTTTACGACATGGGATGATTATGCCATTATGTCTATGGTAGAAAGCGGTCTTGGCATCAGCATTTTACCCCAGCTGATCTTACAGCGGATTCCCTACCGGATTGTTGCCAGGGAGCTGGATGTTCCGGCATACCGGGATATCGCCATTGCCCTGCGCGATAAAAAATCGGCTTCCCTGGCTGTAAAACGATTTTTAGAATATATCTCAACTCTTATTTAACCGGACGCTTGCCGTAATAAAAAATGCAATGGACAATGCCAGCACGCCAAGTAAGGGAAGCAGCGTGTCAGCAAAATCGCCGCCGTTTTGCAGGATTTCTATAGCGTTTGTAATCCAGCGCTGAGGAAAAAGGTTTCCCACTGTCTGCAGACTTTTGGGCATTGCATCAAAAGGGAATAAAGCCCCTGACAATATGGAAGTTGGCAATAGTACCAGCACCCCAAATCGCCATGCAGTATTATCATCCTTTGCAAAAGCAGCCAGAAGTAACCCAAAAGCAGTTGTAAATATGCCCAGCACACTGAATACTGCCAGTATCAGTGGGGGATATTTCATTCCAAAGTCAAAGTGAAACAGCTTTGCTGTTATAAAGTATAGGAATGAAAACAGCAGCAGATGTAAAAAGAGCATACTGCCGCGGCCCAGCAGATATACAGACAGTTTTGTTTTGCTCATAAATATACGATTTTTTATGCCAGTATTCTTTTCTGTGATAATAATTCCTGCAAGTATAGAAGCAGAACCAATCATTTTAAAGATCACCATACCCAAAGCGTTGGTAATGGGAACGCCTTTTTTGGGAACTGGATTTTGGGAAATAATCGTCTGGTTTGCATTTCCTGTTTTATAATTTTCCACTGCTGTATTCAGCATGATTTCCATATAATCCGCCAAACCGGAATTTTGTGATTTTACAAACCGGATTGGTTTTTCTAAGTCGTCGTCCATGGCGGAGGCATTTGGGTCAATTATAACAGCCAGGTCTATTTTACCGTTTCGGATGTCATTCTCTACTTCCTTTAGATCAATCGCAAGTGGATTAATAAAGTCCATATCCCCAATGGTTTCTTCTATCATTGCCCCGAATCCGCCGTTGTCCTGATTGATGACTGCGATATTCACTTTGGATTGGAATGACAGGATAAAGGAAAATAACAGCAGCATGATTACCGGAGATAATACAATGCTTGAAAAATAATCCCGATTCCTGGTAAACAGCAGCCAGGAATTTTTGAAAATATTACGCATAAACATAGATCTCCTTTCCTTTTTCTTTTTTTCTTCTTATGAAATAAATACCAGCCATGAGCCCTGTCATAAGCAGACAAACAACAACAGCGATGGCAAATTTTACGTCAAACTTTCCGCTGGAAAGGATAATAGCAGAATTCGTGACCCAGTATAGCGGACTGAGTTTGCATAGTACAGAGACAGCTTTGATCGTATCCAGAAAAGACAAAGGAGTAAGTCCGCCGCCTAAAAAACCGATAAATATGGATATCATTAAAAGTAAATCATTCAGTGAAGTCTTTTTCTTCATGAGAAGTCCGGTTACGGCGCCCATTGCAGAACTGAACAGTGCCAGCAGTAAATATAAGAAGAACAGGAAAACAGAAAGATTTCCCCAATCAACCTGCAGTGCAAAGACCGAGATCATATAGACTAAGATAATCTGTATGAGCGCAATGGTAACTCCCATGGCTATTTTGCTGATCAGCATTTTGCCGGTGCTGGCTTTGGAAATACAGATTCGTTCATAAGTCCTGGTTTCTTTTTCGGCATATACACTCTGCCCTACGATCAGGCATAAATAAATCATAATAAATCCCAATTCTGCAAAGGTAAAATAAGTATAAGAATCGATGGTTTTCTGCTGGACCACTTTTGAATCAATATAAGATCCCGAAACGGCATTTTCGGAGGAAGCCATAAGGGTGTGAAATGCCGTTCTAAGCATTTTACCCTCTGTTGGTTCATTGTAAGGGGAGCGGTAATAATAGAAACCATCTGTGGAAACTTTTATCAAAGCAGCCGCTTTATTTTTATCCACTTCCTGGCATCCCTGGACGAAGCTGTCTGTCTCCTTAAATGAAATGTTCATACTCGCTGTAATGTACTTCTGAAATGCAGTAAACTTTTGTTCGTATTGTGAGGGGCTGTCTTTTTCTGTCAGGTACAATACCTTTAACTCGGGAGAGGATGATTCTGTTTCAGCAGATCCAATAAGGTTTGACATAGCGTATCCCATTAGCAATATCAGGACGACGGGAGCTGCAAGCATAAATAAAACGTTAAAAGGCTTTCTGAAAAACTGTTTGATTTCTTTACAATACATTCTTGCAATCATGAGTCCCGAAGCTCCTTTCCGGTTAATAATAAGAATACTTCTTCTAATGATAGTTCTTTTTCTTTACTGAATTTGTTTCTGATCTCTTCAATTCCTCCGGTAATAATAACTTTACCATGGTCAATAAGCAGGATTTTATTGCATATTTCCGCTACTTCTTCCATGTAATGTGAAGTGTAAATGACCGTCGTGCCATTTTGAGACAGCTTTCGGATACTGTCCAATATAAAATTTCTGGACTGAGGGTCTATACCTACCGTTGGTTCATCCATAATGATGAGCTTTGGTTTATGGACGATTCCACAGGCAATATTCAGCCTGCGTTTCATTCCCCCGGAATACTTTTCGGATCTTTTTTTCTTATGCTCTTCAAGACCCACTAATTTTAATGCATCCATTACATGCTGTTTCAGATCTTTTCCTTTCAGCCCATATAGAGAAGCAAAAAAAGATACATTTTCTTCGGCTGATAAATCGGGATATATAGCCAGATCCTGTGGTACCAGTCCGATACTGGCGTGCCATTTGTCAAAAGTAGCTCCGCCTTCAAATAAAATGGTACCGTTATCAGGGATTAACAGTCCGGATAGCATATTAATTGTGGTACTTTTTCCGGCGCCGTTTGGTCCCACAAAACCGTAAATGTCCCCTTTTTCCACCTGAAAGCTGATGTTATCCACAGCAGTCAGGTCATGAAATTTCTTTGTCAGATTCTTTGCATTTACAATGTTCATATAGTCCTCCTCATTTTCTGTGTGCACAATTCCTTAAAAAGTTAGTGGTGGCTAACTTTTTGGTGAAAATATAAGCTATCTAAGGAATCAAATAGCGGTAAATATAAATAAAGATAATTTTTTTGTGTGACACACTTGTGCATTTATTTATTGCTTAGTATAATACGTTTAACAAACCAATACAATACGATCCGGCAAAGTGATACATATATTTCATTTTGTGCCAGAAAGGAGACGCGGTATGAATTTAAAAGAAGAAAATAAAACGAAAAAATGGATTATAGATGCGTTATTTGATTTATTGAGCCGTAAAGAATATCAGGATATTACCATTGCCCAGATTGTGAATAAGGCAGGGTTGGGCAGGAGAACTTTTTACCGTTATTTTAAGACGAAAAATGAGGTGGTGGAGTACACGACCAAACTCCTGATGAATGAATTTGCAAATACTATCATTCTAAATCACGCGGATACCCAGGAAAGCATCGCAAAATCCTATTTTGAGTTCTGGGATAATCACATTGATATTCTGATGCTAATGAACAAGGCACATCTGCTTTATTTTATAGAAGACCATCTGCTTTCGCTGATCTACGAAGTTGCCAAAAAAGTGGGGCATGTGCCTGAGCATCTGACAGAAGAAGAACTGGCGGAGTATTACAAAAGATATAAGTTTGCATTTGCGGTGAAGCTGGCGGGATTTTGGAAAGCGACAGTACTTTGGTCAGAAGAAGAACCGAGAAGAACACCGGAAGAAATGAGCAGACTCCTTAATGATATACTAAAATAAATATTCAGAAGAAATTATTTCAAAAAAGATTTTAAAAATAGATTATATATTCACATTACATATATCGACAGATTTTAAAATTGTGATATAATGGGACTATAAAATTTAATGTTCTCGTAAAGAGCGTGGGAGGAATCACGATGGGCCGGAAGGAAAAGAAAAGTCCGTTTAGCAGTTTGACCAGTTTGGGTATTTACCGTAGAGTGTTTTTGATATTTTTTATTATCTGTATCCTGATTACTATATTCAGCTTTCAATATTACGGTCGGTTAGCTTCCACGATTCGAGAAGAGAGCGAAGCCTATCTGCAGGAAATTTCCCGCCGCATAGGTGCCAATGTTGATCGCATTGTCAATGATAATTACGATGTACTTCATACAATGGCGGCTTCTTTGGAATACTCCGAAATTAACAAATTAGAAGAAGCAAAGAAAATGCTCCAAAAGCAGAAGGAAGGTCTGGGTTTTGAGAGTATTTTTCTTATTGATCAAAATGGTATCGCTTATGATCTGAGCGATTTGCAGACATTTCTGACACTGGACAAATTGGTTCGCAAGGATTTGCTCAGCGGGAAGGACTCGATGTCCACCACCCAGCTTATCCAAAATAAAGAGTACATATTGTTTTCCGTACCCCTGGATGATATGAATATTGATGATAAAACGATGGTTGCGCTGGCGGCGAGCTATGCGCCGTCCTCCTTTGATCAGGTTCTTTCAATGTCTTCCTTTAACGATCAGTCTTACTCACAGATCGTAACCATGAATGGGGCGGTAGTAGTGCGTTCCTCTTCTTCTTATGCCTTCAAGAGCGGATACAATATCTTCTCTACTCTGGAAGGATTAATTATAGGGGATACGAAACTGTCAGATGTAATGGAGGATATGGCTGTTAATGCATCCGGGCAGATCCGGTTTAATTTAGACGGGAGGGAGACTTATATGGTCTATACCCCTGTTGCACCGGATAACTGGTATCTCATGTCCTTTGTACCGGTTGAAGTTGTTAACGAAAAATCAAATTTACTGTTGAAGTCTACGCTGGTAATCTGTGGAATGATTGCGGTTACTTTTGCAGGATTGGCGGCAGCGCTGGTCTATATTTTTAACAATCACAAGCGTAAGCTGGAGCAGATTGCTTATGTGGATGAAGTAACCGGCGGGCATACCATACAGCGTTTTTACGAGCTGGCAGAGGAGCTGCTCACCTCCAATCATAATTTGCGTTATGCGCTGGTGTATACCAATATTGTCAAGTTTAAAGTGCTTAATGATGAGCTGGGACGCATTAACTGTGATGCCATGCTGCGTTTTTTCAGCGAATATATGAATAAAAAGATATCCGAATCAGAATGTATAGGCAGGCAGTCTGCTGATCATTTCTGCATATTAATACAATTTTCGGATGAATATGAATTATTGGATAAATTTAGAAAATGGCATGAGCAGGCAGAGCAGATTGTTATGGACATGAAAGTGGCTTGGAGTCTGCCCGTTATGGAATTTGGTATTTATGTAATCGATAACAATACGCTTACATTTCCCCAGATGATTGACCGGGCGAAGCTGGCATTACGTGAATCACCCCGCACTGTTGACAGTAAGCTGCGGTGTGCTTTTTATGATGATGAAGTGCGGCGTCAGCTGCTCCGTGAAAAGCAGCTGGAAGACAGGATGGAAGCAGCACTTAATAACGGGGAGTTTGTGGTATTTTTACAGCCCAAGTACCATTTGCCGGAGGAACGGATTGGCGGTGCCGAGGCACTTGTAAGGTGGAAAAGTACCAGTGAGGGTATGATATTCCCGGATGAGTTTATTCCGCTGTTTGAAAAAAACGGCTTTATTATCCAACTGGATTTATATGTATTTGAAACAGTCTGCCGTACATTGCGCAGATGGATTGACCAGGGAATGACGCCAGTCAGGATTTCCGTGAACTGTTCCAGGCTTCATTTTAAAGACAAGAATTTCCTGACCGAATACGTCCGCATTGCGGAAGAGTTTCAATTGGATAAATCACTGATTGAAATTGAAGTGACTGAAAGTATGGTACTGGAAAACAGCGTCCGTCTTATCAGTATTATCCGGAATATCAAAAAGGCAGGATTTGAATGCTCGATGGATGACTTTGGCAGCGGCTATTCATCACTGAATCTGATCCAGACAATACCGGTGGATGTCCTGAAGCTGGATAAAATATTCTTCCATGGTGAGGGAGTAGATTTGAGCAGGACAGAAGCTGTAGTCACTAATATTATAAGCATGGCAAAAGCTCTTTCCATGGAAACCGTTGCAGAGGGCGTGGAAGAACGGGAGCAGGTAGATATGCTGAAACGCGCAGGCTGCGACTATATACAGGGATATGTTTTTGCAAAACCAATGGATATCCCTGCGTTTGAAAGTTTAGCAGCAGATAACGTGAAAGGTTAAGAGGGGGGCGGATGGTAGTGCTTGAACGTATAGAAAAAATTCAGCAGCCGGTGTTAACTGCTATCTTTATCATTACACTTTCACTTTTACTTTTTTTGACCGGATGCTCCGCCAGTGATACAGATAAAAGTGAGGATGTTCTAACTCAAAAGGCGGCGTCAAAAGGAAAGACTCAGATTACCGTACTGGTGAAATATGCATTTACTATAAATGAGTTTGAAAAAGCAGTTGAGAAACAGTTTCCTGATATTGATTTAGTACAGGTAGGGAATTATACGCGGAATATGGGAACCGAGGAATATGCAGCCCGTTTGGAACATGACGATATTCCGGATATTGTCATGACATGGCCTTTGGATGTGGGAAGGGAGTATTGGAGTGACCGGCTTCTTGACCTCTCCGGCATGGAGTTCTCCAGCCGGTATAATACCTCGATGCTTAATGACATCTCCACAGATGGAAAGCTTTATTATCTGCCCGGACCAGCGCAGGTAAGAGGCATTGTATATAACAAAACGCTGTTTAAGGAAAAAGGCTGGGAGGTTCCAAAGGACTATGAAGGCTTTCTGGAATTGTGCAAGACCATAGAAGCCAGCGGTATCCGTTCCATACAATTGGGATTTCAAAATCAGGAGGTACTGGATACGGCATTTGTTGGCTACAATTTCGGCAATTACTTTAGCCGTCCTCAGGATCTGGAATGGATGGATAACTATAATCAGGGGATCGGAAGTTTCGGAGAGCAGTTTGGCGGGGCATTAGATGTATTTCAGCAAATGACAGATGCCGGTGTCTGGAAAGCCTCGGATTTAGAGATCGATTATTCGGAACGGGAGAAAATGCTGTTTACCCGTCAGTGTGCCATGGTGGAGGATTCATCCCTCATGGCGAAAATGGGATATAGCCAAACGGGCACGTCGGATGAATTTGCCCTGATGCCGTTTTTTAATCCCGGGAGCAATAATGACTGGGCACGTCTCTATATGGTTTGTTATATTGGACTGAACAAGCATCTGGCGGAACCGGAAAACAAGGATAAATACGATTTGGTTATGGAGATCATGAACTACATATCAACGGTGGAAGGCCAGAAGATGCTGTCGGCAGATACGGGGGCGATGTATTCCAGCCTCATCGATGCCACGCCTCCGGATGTTCCGGAAATAGAAGCACTGATTCCTGCATTGAATCAGGGGCGCTATGCGGTATTCCCCACCCTTGGGAATGCACAGGGCGCACTGCGGGAGGGGCTTGCCGGGATGTTAAAGGGAACGCTGACCAAGGAAGATGTGATCCGCATGGCAGATGAACAGAATCTATTTCCTCCTGTTACGGAGTCACCAAAGCTGCTGGGTGAAGCAAGTGAAAGTTTTTCTCTTACCGACACAGGAAATTTTGTTGCCGATGCCATGCGCACCTGGGGTGATTGTGAGCTTGCACTGTATCTGGATAACGGCAAGGATGGCAATTACAACGGCAAGGGTATTAGTGGGCGCATTTATGCCGGAGATATTACTACCAGTGATATTGACCGCATTATGCCCGATCTAAAGGCAAATGACAGCGGAGCGTTATGGAAAGCATCCATCAGCGGCGAGGATCTCCTGGCTGTATTGGAAAATTCCGTAAGTGTGGAGAATAACCAGACCGGATGGTTTTACTATTTTTCCGGTCTTAAAATGGAATTTGACCCCACAGCTGAGCCAGGAAACCGGGTAAAAAAAATAACTGCGTCGGACGGATCGGCAATTGATCCGGCACGTAATTATACGATAGTGGTAACGGAGGGATCTGTACCGGAAGAATATCTGCAGAACTGCTCAAAGACAGACAGCCTGTCTTACGATATTGTAACCCGGGCGGTTGAATCAGCTGGTACCATTTCTCCGGCTAAGGACGGACGATTTGTACTTTATAAATAAAAGTGGAAAAAAGAAGAGATAATAATCTATAATAAAAGTAATATAAGATATAAAAGCAAACAGTCCTGCCAGGTGAGATGGCAGGGCTTTTGTGTTGTATTTACAGGATGAGTGTACATGCTGTATAATTGTAACAGATGAATCATAAATTGAGGTGAGAGCAGTGTCAGTGACAAAATTACAAAACAGAACATATGTCTGCATAGATTTAAAATCATTCTATGCTTCTGTAGAATGCGTAGAACGGGGTCTTGATCCCATGACAACAAATCTTGTGGTGGCAGATCCCCAGCGGACGGAGAAAACCATCTGTCTGGCTGTTTCACCGTCCATGAAAGATCAGGGGGTTCCGGGCAGATGCCGGGTATTCCAGATCCCTGCACATATAGATTATATAATGGCTCCGCCCAGGATGCAGTTATATATGGAATATTCCGCGGAAATCTATGCCGTCTATCTTAAATATATTGCAAAAGAAGATATCCACGTCTATTCTATTGATGAGGTATTTATGGATGTTACAGACTATCTGGCTATGTATCAGATGACGGCGAAGGAATTGAGTATGCAGATGATGAAGGATATTTTCGATACCACAGGTATTACTGCAACCTGCGGGATTGGCACGAACCTGTATCTGGCGAAAATTGCCCTTGATATAACGGCAAAACACGTGGATGATCACATCGGCATTCTGGACGAAGAGTCTTACTGTAAAACATTGAGCAGCCACAGGCCCCTTACGGATTTCTGGAGGATCGGAGCGGGTATAGCAAAACGTCTGGAACGGATGGGGATCTATACGATGAAACAGGTTGCAGAAGCAGATGAGGGAATGCTTTACAAGCTGTTTGGTATTGATGCGGAATTGCTGATTGATCATGCCAGGGGAAGAGAAACCACTACCATGGCAGACATTAAAGCGTATAAATCCAAGTCAAATTCCATATCCAGCGGTCAGGTACTGGGCTGCGATTATGACTATGAAAAAGGATTGCTCATCGTAAAGGAAATGGCGGATTTGCTCTGCCTGGAACTGGTGGATAAAGGGCTTGTCACCGATTCCATCACTCTATATGTGGGGTATTCCAACCGGCTAGAGAAGAAATCTGCTCATGGGACAACATCAATGACTGTTACCACCAGTTCCGCAAAGCAGATCATGGACTATACCCAGGAGTTGTATAAGAAGATTGTGGACAGGCATACCCCTGTGCACAGAGTTTATCTGACTTTTAATAATGTTGTGGATGAGATGTATCAGCAGTACGATTTATTTACAGATCCTGCGGAGCTGGAAAGGGAACATAAGATGCAGAAAGCAATGCTGGATATAAAAGAAAAGTTTGGAAAAAACGCAATTCTAAAGGGAATGAATCTGCAGGAAGGGGCAACTACAATGGAGCGGAACCGCCAGATCGGAGGGCATAAAAGTGGTGTCTAAAATGACCAGAGAAGAACGTGCAAAACAGTTCATGCCATTTGCTGCGTTAAAAGGATATACAGAAGTTCTGAGGAAAAAAGAAAAAATCGTGGTGCCGAAGATAGAACTTTTAGAAGAGTATCAGGAAGAACTGAGCCGAAAACTATGCCAGGTGCGTAAAAATGATATTGTAACAGTGGTTTATTTTTGTAAAAATGAATATCTGAAATTAACGGGCATGGTGTCCCGGGTGGATGATACGGCAAGAATCCTGAAGATTATAAATACAAAAATATCTTATGATGATTTGTATGACATAGTAGAGATACGAAGCGAGCGTTAAATGCCTGGAGCTTTACGAGACTCCAGGCACTGCTTTATCTAATCTTTTTCAAATCCATTTTTTTTGTAAAAGAAGAGAAAAACAAAAATAGAAATTACGACTTCTGCCAGCATGATAACAACACTTCCCACATTCAGAACCTTATCGGTTTTGGCTGCCATATTCATGGTCATTTCCATTAAAATCCCGGTGAACATAAATTTCGAGATGTCAGCCAGTACTTTGATAATTTCAGAGAATATGGGGATGAAAATAAATATCATCAGTACCGGTGTCATAATCGTTCCGGCACTAACCTGATTCTTAGCGAAAATACCCAGAATCATTCCAATGATACAGCTGATCAGGGAGGCAATAACGGATACGATGGTAAAGGGGATCAGGTTGCTGCCGGTAATGATAAAGCCGCTGATTGGCATCAAAACGTAGTTCAGGAAGACAGTTGCAATAAACACTGGTAAAATACTTCCTAAAAAGAACTCCAGTCCATTTACAGAGGAAGTCATAAGAACTCTCAGTGTTTTTTTCTCTTTTTCTTCTGCCAGCAGCAGACAGGGGCAATAAATACCCATCATGCCGATATTCATAACAAGTCCCATACTTAAAATATAGGCATTGAGTTCTTCCGGAGAGGAAGAGGAACCCATTTGACTGTAGAGAAATTTCATAAGAATCGTGAATCCCAACGCAAAAACCGGCATGATAATACAGTTTTTACCCAGAAATGCTTTTGTTTTTACCTGTGCAATTGCCAGGACCTTGTTTAAATAGATTGTTTTCATGATAATTCCCTCCCGGTAACTTCTAAGAATACGCTTTCTAATGTGGGTTCACAGGAATGAAGCGTCTGGATTTTATTTTCAGTCATCCAACCTGTGATCTGGTCGATGCTATCTGCATCCTGCTCCAGAAGATGTTCAGAACCATCCTCTAATTGAACGCTGTATTTTCTGACTTTGTTATATTTCAGACAGATCTCTTTGGGGGTACCGTACTCAACGATAATACCTTCGTTCAGCAAAGCCACATGATCACACATCTTTGTGGCTTCTTCCATGTTGTGAGTAGTCAGGAAGATAGCCATTCCTTCATTTTTCATTTGAAGCAGCATTTTATGGATTTCAAGTGCTGTGGAGGGGTCTAATCCGGATGTTGGCTCATCCAGGAACAGGACTTTTGGTTTATGCAGCACTGCTCTGGCGAGCACAAGACGCTGTGTCTGCCCCTTTGATAGCTTTCCGGCTATTTTTTTTCGATGTTCATAAAGTCCCACCTGCTTTAAGACCTCTTTGATCCTTTCCTTTTCCACCTTTAAGATTTTAGCAAAATACTCCAGGTTCTGATAGACGCTCAGATATTCATAGATTCCGCTGCTGTCGGTTACGATTCCAATCTGTTCATAGATGGTTTCGTCTATATTCTGGGAGTTAATCCCCAGAATATAAGCTTCACCCGATGTCTGCTTTAACTGTCCGGTCAGTATTTTGATCGTCGTTGTTTTGCCGGCACCGCTTGGACCCAGAAAGCCCAGGATTTCACCCTTGTTCAGCTTGGCATCGATATCTTTTAGTACAAGCCCATCCCTGAACTTTTTTGAAATATGTTCTAACCTGATAAATTCTTTATTCACGTACCTTCCTCCTCGTATAAAAGTTTGCAGCCAGGTTAAACTGGCTCTTCGTACATGAATATATCATTTTTCGACGGAATACCGGGTTTTATTTCCTGAATGGTACCGGTAAATTCCTAAACGGTTAAAAAGTATAGATGGATGTGAGAAAAATCAGGCTTGCGGCAGTCAATTTCCAACACGTTCCAGCAGTTTGGATTTCTCTTTTCGGGAGATACTGCAGATTTCCCCGCCGATGGTAACGGTGTTATGCTTTAAATCGATTTCTTCTATTTTATGTACGGCTACCAGATAAGACCTGTGGATCTTGATAAAGCGCTCACCCAACTCCTTTTCGATACTGCCCAGATTCCCCAGAAACTCAATTCGCTGCTTCGTTCCATGGAGGATGATAAAGTGGGATTTAGGAGATGTTTCAAAAAAGAGTATATCATTCAACGGTACATTTCGTATGCTGTCGCCGGTTTTAACGGTGTAGTATTCGGTAGGATCGGTTTTTTCCATTTTCAGTCTGTTTCCCAGAGAGCACAGACAGCGGGATACAGCATTTGCCAGCTCCTCCGGCCTGTCCTTGACAATATAATCAAAGGCCTCAATGTGATACTGGAAGGTCTTATAAGCCAGATCCTTAAAACTGGTGATGTAGACAATCGTTCCATTGGGATCCACATCCCTGATCTTCTTTCCCAGAAGAAATCCGTCATATTCCGGATGATTCAACTCAACATCCAGAAAATAGATATTTCTCTTCAGATTCATCTTTTTTAATTCTTCCAACAGGATTACCGGGCTGTCGCAGCTTATGGCTATTTCCATATCATACTGCTGAATCAAAATTTGCTTGCTGATTAGTGCTGCTATTTCATTTCGGATCCTGACATCATCATCACATAACAGTATTGGTATCATTTGTCTATACTCCTATTCTTAATTCCTGATAAAACCGTTCATTGCGGCAGTCCGTTGAACAACTGACATTGGCATATTGATTTGCAATCTGCTGATAGCTGTACAGACCCATACCCCTGTTATCCCCTTTGGTAGAATATCCTTTTTTCCACATTTTTAGTAAATCCGGCTGGTCTGTAATGGAGTTATTTATCAAAAAATCAACGTAGTTTTGCTGGGCGGTTATAATAATTTCAATATCACCGGATGTATGTTTTACTTCTTCTATGGCATTATCCAAGAGAATTCCAATACATCTTAAAAGATCCTGTATATTCATATTACAGTTGACCACCGGATACATGACTTCAAAATGACAGGGAATATTCAGTGTCTGCATCAGAGCGAGTTTGGTCATCAGGAGGCTTTTCAGTTCTATAATTTCCAGATTCATCATCTGGTTTGCAATTTGAATTTTGGAACCGATCCGCTGGTCGAAATCATTTAACATACTCTGCATGTAATTTTCCAGCGCCTCTGTCTTTCCTTCTTTCACATCCAGATACATGCCAGTCATAATATTTCGGAAATCATGCCGGTAAATACGTACATCCTTTTGGATCTCCTCCAGGCTTTGAATATAGGCATTTTGCTGGGCGATAATGTTTTTTTGAGATTTCTCGTTCTCTTCATGAATAATATTTCTGGTGGCAAACTGGTAGAAGACAGCAAATAAAAACAACAGTCCTAAGCCGATGACTGCCAGCAGGGTATTGTAATCTTTTATAATTTTGGAAAGTATCACAAAATAATTGGAAGAACCAGCCAGCAAAAATCCGGTAATAGCTCCGTAAATCCGATGTTTTTTATTAGCCATGCATCTGTTTACAAAGGAATTCACGTTAAGCCTGGTAATCACCTTGCCGATAAATAACGTAAATAAGATGAGCACGGAACAGGATATAAACTGGTTCGCAATATTGTTATATGCAAATTGCATTGGTACAAATAAAAATGAAATCAAATATGTTTGGTAAAAGATAAAATAGGCAAAGGTACCCGAAATAATGATCTTAAAAATGTTGTGTTCAAAAATGATGTACATGGATAGAAGATTCATGATTACTACTGACATATCCAGTAAATAGTACAGAAGATTATTAGGAAGAAATGACTTTAAGTATCCTGTCATATAAAGGAACAGGACAGGGCATATCAGAATATCAATCAAGAAAGATGCAATAAAAACCGGTATCCAGGGTACCTTTTTGTTCAGTATTTTACACCCTAAATAATGAATGACTAATTCAGTAAAATAACTTGCTGCCATGTAAATGGTTAAACCTGCTATCATGAGGAACTCCGCCTTATCGTATTATAATCTATTTTGATCTATGTCATTATGCCACAATATGAAGTAAGAAACAAGAGATGTGTACGTTTAAGAGAAAATAAAGACAGAGGCAGGCAGAGCTGTGATATAAAAGGCAGATATAGGACAATTAATGCGGATTGATTTTTCACAATTCATATATTAATATATAAATATAAAATATTTTAATTAAATAAATATATCCGGAGGGCGTAATGTTTCGTAAACTAAAGAAAAAATACAAAGATCTGCGTATTCGATTGAAGATTTTAATTTTCTACATACCCTTAATTGTCATTCCACTATTAGCGGTCACACTTATTTCCAATCACATATTTGTAAATGCGATTATGGATAAGACGAAAAAGAATATTGAGGAGGAGTCTAAGCTGATCCGGGTCAGAACCCAGAGTATAATCAACGATACTCAGACCTGTGCGACTATGGTCATCAGAAATATCAACACGATTTACCGGAATTATGTCAGCGGGGATAAGGAGCAGGCAGTATCCTTTGTGGTTATGCAGAATCAATTACTTGCAGCGCTGAACTATGATGTCAGAGCTTTTCCGGATATAGATTCAATTATTTATGTTGACAATAATTTTAATGTGGTATCATCCTGCCCGGTTACTGTGGATAAAGCTGAACTTCCTGAAAATGTGATTATTAAAAAAATGCAGGAGAAAGGTCCTCCTACAAACATTTGGAGGCCAATGGAGACAAGGGATACGCTGATAAGGAATTCAGAGGAACCCGTGATAACCTACAGTAAAAAAGTATTGAATGAGAATACAGGCAAGCGGATCGGATACCTGATTATCAATGTAAAGGAGAGTACGTTGTCCTCAGTATTTGATTTTAAAACACAGGAAGAGGGGAAAACCTACTGTTTGCTGGATACGGAGGGAGTATGTGTCTCGGCAGTCGATAAAAAACTGTTATTTCAAAAACCGTTTGATAAGCTGTGGTTTACACAAGAAGATGTCCAGGAAAATTGGTCCCAGGAGACTGTATATGACAAAGAGCAGTATCTGCTGAATGTTACCAACATAGATAAGGTTGATTTATTTCTTGTGTGTCTTGTAAAAGTGGATACGTTAACCAGAGAATCCAAAGTAAATACCAGGATTATAATGATTCTGGCAATAGCTTGTGTGCTGGGGGCATTCGGTGCAACGGCGCTGCTCTCAAAGGTAATCACAAATCCCATCATCAAGCTGACAAAGGTGGCGGGTGAGGTACGCCAGGGAAACTTACAGATCCGATGCAGTATGAATTCACAGGATGAGATTGGAACCCTTGCCTCTGTATTTAATGAGATGATACGAAATACAAAATTACTGATCAGTAACATCAAGCAAGAGCAAAAAAAGAAAAAGGAATTTGAACTGGCGCTTGTGCAGGCACAGATCAATCCACACTTTTTATATAATACACTGGATTTAATTTACGTGTTATGCCAGATGGAGGACCTTAATGGAGCATCGGAAGTAACAAAATCGCTGTCCGATTTTTACCGCATTTCGTTGAGCCAGGGGAAGACAGTCATCACGATAGAGGAAGAACTGCGCAATGTAGAAGATTATCTGAAGATTCAAAAAAGCAGGTATGAGGATGTTCTGGATTACAAAATAGATGTTGATCCGGAAATAAAAGAACATTCCATATTAAAACTCACATTGCAGCCTCTTGTGGAAAATGCAACTTATCACGGAATTAAGCCCAAGGAAGGAGGTAAAATAACAATCAGAGGATATGAGGATCTGGATACAATCGTCCTTCAGGTAGTGGATAATGGCAGAGGGATAGGGGAGGAAAAGCTGAAGATTCTGAATCAGTTTGAAAAATCCAGCGAAAGTAAAACATCATTTGGTTTGAGCAATGTAGACGAAAGAATAAAACTGTATTTTGGGAGAGACTATGGAATTAAGATCGAATCTGCTTTGGGAGTGGGGACTAAAGTAGAAATCATATTGCCAAAATGATCAGGAGAGGGAAAGATATGTATAATGTTGTTATTGCGGATGATGAAAAGAAATTCAGAGATTTTATGAGTAGGTGTCTGGAAGATGAGGAAGATTTACAGGTAGTTGGCTGTGCAAAAAATGGAATGGAGGTTCTGGAGATTGTTGATGACAGGAGAGTAGATTTGGTTTTGCTGGATATTAATATGCCGATTATGGATGGATTGATGGTAGCAGAACAGTTAAAGAAAAACAGAAACGAAATCTTTGTGGTGCTCGTAACCGGGTATAATGAATTTGAGTATGCCAGACAGGCAATTAAACTGGGCGTAAAGGATTATATTTTAAAGCCATTTTCCAAGAGCCAGCTGCTGATGCAGATTGCGCAGATTATTCCTAATATCCGGGATCAAAGAGATTCGGACAAAGATAATAAAAGGAATACTACTATGGCGAAAGACTCATTTGTCTTGAATTTACTGGTAAATGAGTCCAGTCAAAGTGAAGAAAAATTAGAGATGCTGTTCCAAAAATTTGAATTACCAGACTGTACCCATCGGTATCACGCTGCAGTAATTGAAATCTTAAATCATTACAGAAATGATGCGGAAGATAAATTATGGGTGTTTTCCGTCATGAACATCATAAATGAAATGAGGGATCTGGCAGGAGAAAAATATATTGTAAAGGGGATGGAGCGAAACCGAATCTGTGTCCTGTATAACTATCTGACAGAAGAGAAGAAAGGGCTTCCTGTCAGCTATACAAGAGTCTGCCAGTATTGCAAACGTTATCTGGGACTGGACCTGATTATTGGCGTTGGTACAGAAGCTGATAAACTGTCCGGCATTCACCAGTCATATAAAAATGCTCTGGAAGCAGTCAGCAATGCGAAATTATACAAAAAACTGGGAGTAACCGGGTATAAGCACAGTGAAAAGAAGGAAGATATTGGATTTGACAGTATGGCAAGCGGGGATCGTATCACGACCTCTCTGCGTGCTCATGATCTTGCAGGAATTGAAAATGAACTGGAGAATGTAAAATCTTATTTGCTGGAAAAAGATCTGACAGCAGAATCTATCTATGTCATGCTGCTGAGCTTTATCACAGGATGTCTGTCTTATGTGAAAGAAATGGGAGTGGACATCAGGGAAATTCTGGGACATGATTTTCATCCTGTGACAGAAATTAAGCAGAATGAGACCATGGAAGATTTGTTTGAGTGGACTATGGAAATATTCCGAAAGGTTATCCGTTATTTCAGCAAATCAAAAATAACAAGATCTAAAATCATTGTGGTAGAAGTAAAGAAATATATAGATAAGCACTATGCGGATCCTTTATTGAGGGCGGAAGATATCGCAAAAAGCCTGTATCTGGATTCCAGCTATATCAGGAAAGTTCTGTCTAAAGAAATGGGGACATCGGTCGTGGAACTGATCACATTAAAAAGGATGGAAGTGGCTAGGGAAATTCTGCTTAATGAAAAGATAAAATTGTCTTCCTTGGCGGAAAGAGTCGGATATCATGATCCAAAATATTTTGGGAAATGTTTTCGAAAACATTATGGAATATCTATCAGAGACTTTACAAATCTGATTACCACAACGGAATTATCCAATCAGGAGGAATAAAGAGTAGCGAATAATGCTATAATGTCCTGTTTTTTCCTACGAAATATAAAATGGGGTATGTTATGATTCTTTATGAATCAAATCATATTTCCAAGGAGGGGGAAAAGAAAAATGAGTTTTTTATCAACAGGGCATAAAATAGCCAAAAAAGCAACAGCGATTATTTTGAGTATGACGGTGGCAGTTACATGCATACCGGATCTGTCCCTGATTACAGAGGCAGCAGAAAACAGTGCATCCGTATTACAAGTTGATCTGAGTGAATCAACAGGAGCGGTCAAGCATGGCGCAAATGGATTTTTATATGGTATTGGTCATGAAAATATTCCGTCAGAAACCACTTTAAGTGCATTAAATCCACAGGTAACCGTGCAGAAACCGGTAGGTGGTACACAGCATCCCGGAGGGTCGTTTGAAGAGGTGGCTGACATGTTCTTTCGAAGCGGCGGCAGGCAGATGCAGGTGTATTTGCAGGACTGGTACTCGGATTGGCCATATCCCTATGACATTGATGATTATGCAGGATTGGTGGAAAGGTTAATTCCTTATATCAAAGACACAAGAGCAATCATGCAGGAAAAATATGGGGATGATATCGAGTTCGTGTATGTAACATTTAATGAACCGGATTACAATTGGTACGGATGGGATCCAAGTCCGCAGTTTTTAGCAGATTGGGACAGAATCTATGATATTGTAAAGTCACAGGACCCGGAAAGTCAGATCATAGGACCCGGATTTGCCATTTACACAGAGGGTAAAATGCGGGCTTTTCTGGAACATTGTGTTGCTAACGGCAGCGTTCCTGACATTATCTGCTGGCATGAACTTCAGGAAGACTTTTATTCAAACTGGTATAGCCGATATGAAAATTACAGAGCACTTGAGAAGTCACTGGGATTAGAAGAACTGCCAATTGATATTAATGAATATTTGTGCACCAGTCAGACACTTTGGAATTGTGGAGAGATTGTTCAATGGATCTCTAAGTTTGAAGATACAAAGGTGGAAGCGTGCAGAGCGTATTGGTCCAGAAATAATTCTCTGAATGACCTGGTAACAATGACAAATAATCAGGTAACAGGAGCATGGTGGTTACATAAATTTTATGGAGAGATGACTGGTGATACCGTTAAAGTAACACCTCCGGATATAAATGCAAAAGGATTGCAGGGATTGGCTGCCTTAGATACGAATAAAAAACAGGTGAAAGCTTTAGTTGGAGGTATTGCCGGATTATGCAGTTTGGAATTGAAGAATATAGATACAGAAGTTTTTGGCAATCGTGTTCATGCTGTTGTATCCAGGATAGACAGTGCGCCTGTTGAGTTTTCTCCAAATGCATCCGGCGTTACAATGGAACCGGCGGTTTTTCATGGACCGGCAGCAGTTATAGATGCTAACTTTGATGTATCGTCTGATGGTTCGTTGAATATCCCGATTAATTTGGAAGATGCCAAGTCAGCCTATCAGGTAATTATTACGCCTGCAGCTGTAAAAGATACTACAAATGCTGAAATTGAGGGCCGCTATGAGGCAGAATATGCAGTTACAGATGGCAATATTGTTTATGGGGATAAAGATATTTCCGGAACCGGATATGTACAGGAAGCGGACGGAACGGACTTTATCGTAAATGTGGAACAGGATGGATATTATATCATAGATCTGTCCTATCAGGCAGGTGAAGAAGATGTTTTAAACGTAGTTGTAGAAAAAAATGACATACCTTTGAAAATGGTGATGGAAAATGGTTGGAGCCATGCATATGCACAAGTTTATTTACAGGCAGGAGTAAGCAGAGTTAGTGTCCGGTCCACCCAGGAGGTAAAACTGGATTATCTTGATATCTGCAGCGGACTAATTAATGCAGATCTTTATGAAGCAGAAGATGGAATATTGTCCGGAAATGCACAAATCAGAGAGGATGGCAATTCTACAGGAACTGCTGTTGATAAGATTGGAAATGGTACGGATAATACACTGACTTTTCAGGTATATGTGGAAAACGAAGGGAATTATCGAATGGCAGTTAATTATACCACTGATGGACAGAGAAGTACCGGTGCAGGAGGTTATTATGATGTAATTGACAGATATGCTGAGATATCGGTAAACGGTGGGGATACGCAGGGATATTATTTTAAAAGTACCTGGGAAGCTGAAAATTACAGATCTACCGTTATCAATTTACAATTGCAGCAGGGTAATAATACAATCGAATTTTCAAATCCCATAGAGCAGGTAGACTTTACGCTTGCTGAAATTCCCAGAGATCCCCTGGAATATTACGATAAAGAGGAGCTGATTACTGAGGGAACCGGGTATACGTATGGGAATCAGTGGTATGACCTGGAAGTGAATTACCAGGAACCGTTAAGAAAAGTGTCTTATCAGGCACCTGCTGGATCATATGGAAATATAAATGAAATAGAATTTTATACGATGGTAGATGGAAAAGAGGAGAAGCTGGATTTATCTGAAGCAGAAATCTTTGGAAAAAAAGGAATCTGGCAGCATCCGGATCAGATTGGCTATACGTCTGCATTCGATGGTGATATCAATACAACCTTTGATTGCTATTATGAAAATGGTGCTTATTGTGGAGTGGATTTCGGAGAAGGAAATGAAAAATTAATTACGAAAATTCGCTTTTATCCAAGATGGAATACGGATTCAACAAACAACAACAGCAGAGTAAAAGGCGGCAAGTTTATAGGAAATAACGGGAAAGATAAAACATTGGATGATAACGAATATGCTCCCGTTATTGATTATATAACGATAGCATCCGTATATCAGACATTGCCGGATGAGTATGGAAAAACTGATGTAACAGAATTGACAGTAGAAAATATTCCAGACCAGATATATAAAGGATCAGCAGTAACTCCGGCTGTTACCATAATGAACGGCAAAAATATACTGCAGCAAGGCAGAGATTACACCTTAAAATACAGTAATAATAATGCACCGGGAACAGGAAGTATTTTGTTATCTGGAACAGGTAAATATTATGGTGACAGAGAAATTACATTTCGTATTTTAGAAGAGCAGAAAAAGCCGGATCCGCTGCCTACACCTGTATTGAAAGATATTTCTGGTCTGAGTATCGGTGCTATTGGATATCAGACTGCTGATGGCAGACCAAAAACAGTTTCCATAATATTAAAAGATGGAAATTATGTACTAAGAAACGGGATTGATTATACAGTCCAATATAAAAATAATATTAAGCCTGGTAAAGCTGTAATTTTAGCTACAGGAAAAGGGAACTATAAGGGAACAAAGAGTATCGGTTTTGAGATTGTAGCCGGGAAGAACAAAACGTATACAGTTGGGAATCTAATCTATAAAGTCACAAATGCATCTGTTAAGTCAGGAGAAGTATCCGTATATAAAGCAGTAAAGTCAAATTATACAAAAATGACTATACCCAGAAGTGTAAAGATTGGTAACAGGACTTACAAGGTAGTTTCCATAGGAAATAAAGCGTTTAAAAATAACAAGAAACTTAAGAAAGTTACGATAGGCAGTAATATCGTAAAAGTCGGATCGTCCGCATTTTATGGCTGTAAGTCACTTACCACAGTTAAGCTGGGTGATAAAGTAAAAGAGGTAGGAAATGACGCATTCCGCAGCTGCATAAAATTAAATTCAATATCTATTGGTAAAAATGTCCGAAGCATAGGAAAAAGAGCTTTTTATGGTGATAAAGCGCTCAAGAAAATAGTGATCAAGTCCACAAAACTTTCTAAGGTGGGAATTAAAGCCCTTAAAGGTGTGCATAAGAATGCCAGTATCAAAGTAGCTGCAAAGAAAAAAAATGTTTATATGAAATTGTTTAAGAATAAGGGGCAGGCAACATCTGTCAAAATTATTAAATAGAAGCAAATGCAGGCTGTGAATTAAAATAACAGTCTGCATTTGCTTTTCCATTATTTGCAATTAAATTTAATAAAAGGCACGAATTTTCCCTTAATGTCCCTATTTTTAACTGTATGAACTGTTGATTCGTTGCTATAATACATTCATAAGCTTAACAAATCAATCAGCGCTGAGTGAATAAAAGGTGAAGGAGATTTTAAGATGAGAAGAAAGAAATTGTATTCGGTTATATTGGCAGCAGCAATGCTTGTTTCTATGACAGGCTGTGCCGGAAGCAGTAAATCAACTGAAAAAGAAACTAATGCCCAGACAAAGGCAGAAACAAGTGCAGAGACAAGTGCGGAAACAAGTACAGAAGCAGGTACACAGGATAAGGCAGAGGCTGATACGAAGGAAAATGCAGGTACGGACGAGAATCAGACAGATGCCGCTGAACCAATTACTTATAAACTTTATACACATTATTCTACGGATGATGAAAAAATACCCGTTGATTATGCACTGGAAAAGCTATCGGAAGTTATGCCAAATGTGACTATAGAAGTGGAGCCGCAGGCTAACGATGATGGAAACACCATTAAATCCAGAATTGCTGTTGGCGATGTACCTGACTTCTTTAATGTAAATATCAACCAGCTGGAAATTGCAAAAGAAGCGGAAAGTATCATGGAACTGGATGATATGCTGGCATCGACCGGGCTGAAAGACAAATATCTTCCAAGTGTTGTGGAAAATCAAATTTACTACAAAGACGGACATTGTTATGCGCTTCCTACGGGCAGCAGCCAGGTTGATCTGTTATTCTACAATAAAGAATTGTTTGAACAGAATGGTGTAAAAGTTCCTGAGAATTATACAGAATTTTTAGATGCAGTAAAGGCATTCAGAGACAAGGGCATTGATCCGATTCCGACTTTTGCAAAAGAGTCCTGGCCTATTGGAGCGTACTTTGATATGTTCCTGCAGAGAGTGCATCCGGAAGGAATGCTGGGTCTGAACAATGGATTATATAAGGCATCTGATGCAGATGTTTCCGATGCAATTCATAAAGCAGCTGACCTGATCGCAGCAGGATGTTTCCAGGAGGGTGCAACGACTTATGACTATGATGCAGCCAGATCCATGTTTGAGACCGGTAAGACACCAATGTTTATCAATGGAGAATGGGAAATCAGTGATGCTACAGAAGCCCTGGGAGACAAATGTGATTTCCTGGATATCTTCCCAACCAGTGATGAAAAAGGCAAAAATGATTATGCAATGCCGGGTGCGGCTGAAATCGGAGGAGTAGCAATTTCCGCAACAGTGGAAGAACCGGAACAGGCAAAACAGGTAGCAGCTTACCTGGTAGAGTTCCTGGCAGAAGGGTCTTATGTAAAATTAGGCAGAATTGATTCTGCATTCTCAACAGATAATCTGACCTGTGAAAAAGAACTTTCACCAATGACCGAAAAGCTTCTGAAACAAAAAGAAAATTACTCAGTGCCAAGTACCGTAACACATGCGCTGCCCAACAATGAATTCAGTACCGGATTTGGGGAATTACTTCAGCAATTGGTAGCAGGTATGGATGCGGATGAATTTATACAGAATGTAGACAAACTCTACGAGGAATCCAATGAATAAGTAACTTAAAACAGGTTATCCAAAAGGGCACGTATACGCTACATTCATGCGTGCTCTTTTATTGAAAAGAGGTTGATAAGATGAAAAAATATAATAATAAAAGGGCAGTTTTTATCTTTATGGCTCCCGCGGTGATTCTGTTTACCCTGGTTGTAATATACCCCCTGCTAAAGACATTGCTGATGAGCTTTTATGACTGGAATGGACTGACTGCAATTAAGGATACAAAGTTTATCGGACTGGCGAACTTTAAGAAAATGTTTCGGGATGATATATTCTATGTATCACTTGTGAATGGCGGGATATATGCAGTGGTACTCACCGGATTCCAGCTGATACTGGCGACTTTTTTTGCACTTACTATGCTGGATAAGAACATCTTCGGGAAAAAATTTATAACAAAGGTTTACTTTATACCGGTTGTTTTATCCATTACCGTTGTATGTCAGTTGTGGCTTTCTATGTATAATCCCAGCTATGGATTATTTAACAAACTGTTTGAACTGCTGGGAATACCATATACACAGAATTGGCTTTCCAGTACCGGCAAGTCATCTATTGTAGCAATAGCCATGGTCAGTGCCTGGAGTGGCATGGGGTATCAGTTCTTTCTATTGTACACAGCAGCCAAAACGATTCCATCCTGTTATTATGAGGCGGCACAGATTGACGGAGCATCCAAATGGAAAACCCATTTGAAGATAACCATCCCCCTTATGCAGGAAAATTATAAAGTGAGTTTGGTTTTCTGTATAAACGCCGGTCTGAATGCATTTGCTACAAATCAGATTATGACAAATGGAGGACCGGGTACGTCTACCTACAGTTTATCATTTTTTATGTACCGGTCAGCTTTTCAGCTACAGAAATACGGATATGGATGTGCGGCGGCAGTATTTTTAGTACTGCAATGTCTGCTGGTAACTTTTATCTTAAATAAAGTAATGGCGAGAGACCAGATTACATATTAGGAGGTGATAGGAGATGAAAGCAAAAGTTCGAATTAACAAGGTGGTTCTAAACGCATTTTTATGGATTTATGTGGTTATTTCTATATTTCCAATTATTTATATGCTGTTTTTCTCACTGAAAAACAATGACGAGATTTTTTATACGAATCCATTAGGATTTCCAAATCCTATCCGCTGGGCGAATTATTTCGATGCGGTAACAAGGTTTAATATTGGCAGATATTTTATGAACAGTATGATCGTCACATTGATTTCTGTAGTATTTATTTTGATGATTTCTATTATGTTCTCTTATGCAGCAGCCAGAATGACATTTAAGGGAAGCGGCAGCATTTATGTCTATATGCAGCTTGGTTTATTTATACCCATTCAGGTTATCATGATTCCTCTGGCAGTTCTTGTAAAGGATCTGGGTATCAGAAATACGTATCTGGCACTGATTATACCGTATATTGCGTTCAATCTGTCATTCTCAATTATGATATTCTACAGCTTCTTCCGTACCTTGCCAAAAGAACTGGAAGAGTCTGCATATGTGGAAGGCGCCAGCGTCTATCAGACTTTTATTAAAATCATAGTCCCGGTAGTGAAGCCGGCAATGGCAACAGTAACCATATTTGCGTTCTTAAATGTATGGAACGAATATATTATGGCACAGGTATTGAACTCGGATCAGAAGCTGAAGACACTTCCAATCGGTCTGCTGAATTTTACAGGACAGTTCGGTACGGATTGGGGACCAATGGGTGCAGCGATGATTATAGCCAGTATTCCAACGATCCTGTTATATTTGTTTATGAGTGAAAAAATTGAAAATGCAATGACGGTCAGCGGAGCAGTAAAGGGATAATGACACGTGAAGACCGTAGGATCTAGAAAAAGGAGAATACATGGAAAATATATTGTGGAATGATGAGCCGGCTCAGATCTGGAGAGAGGCAATGCCCCTTGGAAATGGAAGATTAGGTGCTATGGTCTATGGAGGCATAGCACATGAAAGAATAGAATTATCGGAATTAACGTTTTTTTCGGGAGAAAAAAGTCTGAATAATATAACCGGTTCGAAAGCAGTTGATGTGCAGCAGGTAAAAAATCTGCTGCAGAATAAAGATTATCACAAAGCCAGCATGCAGCAGGAAAAATTACTGGGAAACAAATTAAATTACGGAACGAATCTGCCCGTTGGAAGCCTGATTCTGGACTTTGACGGTTTGGATAATAGTGCAAAAGACTACAGAAATGAATTGGATCTGTCATCAGCAGTTTTGAAAACGACTTATCAATATAATGGAACTGCTTATAAACGCACTTCTTTCGTATCTAATCCGGATCAGCTTTTTATTATGAAAATAGAAGCAGACAGAGAAAATGCCATTTGCATGAAATTATCATGGGATGGCATAGAAAATCCGCACAAGTGTGAGATTGATCAGCGAATGGATATGGTGCTGGAGAGCAAAGCATATGAAACGCTGCAAAGTGACGGAAAGACGGGTGTAATTCTGGACGGCAGAGTACGTGTAATTGCTCCCAATGCAATATTAACAGAGGGAAAACAATGTCTTTATATAAAGGAAGCGGATTCGATGATCATCCTGGTGGCTGCCAATACAAATTATAATAATGAGAATCCAAAGCAGCTCTGCAGCGATCAATTGGATCTGGCAGTGGACAGTGGATGGGAAAGTTTACTGCAGCGCCATGTGGAAGATTATCAAACGCTGTTCCAGCGTGTATCATTTGAACTGCATAGTGATGGTACTGATTATTCGAAGTTCACAACTTATAACAGAATACAGAAAGTAAGAGAGGGAAAACAGGATCTGGGTTTAATCTCTCTTTTATTTCATTATGGCAGATATCTGTTTATCTCCAGTTCAAGGGCAAATTCTCCGCTGCCAACCCATCTGCAGGGCGTATGGAATGACAACATTGCATGCAGGATTGCATGGACTTGTGATATGCATTTGGATATCAATACCCAGATGAACTATTGGCCTGGAGAAATACTGGATTTATCAGAATGCAGCAACCCTCTATTTCAGTGGATTGAAAACTGTCTGATGCCATCCGGACAGTTAACGGCGAAAGCGCTCTATGGACTGGATGGGTGGACCGCCCACATCTTCTCCAATCCCTGGGGATATACCGCTCCCGGATGGGGAGAATGCTGGGGGCTTCACGTAACGGGAGGAGCATGGATTGCTACCCATTTATGGGAGCATTTTCTCTATACCCGGGATATGGAGTTTTTGGAAAAAGAGGCGTTACCAGTATACACAGGGCTGATCAGGTTTTTTGAAGGATATCTGACGAAAGATCCGGAAAGTGGATATTTATTACCGGGTCCGTCTATATCACCGGAAAACTTTTTTGTGGTTGATGGAGAACTTTGTGCGGTGAGTATGGGAGCTACATCAGATGTAATCATTATTCGGGAAATATTACAGAATTTCCTGGAGATGTGCCAATTGCTTAAAAAAGAACAGGAGCTGGAAGATAAAGCCAGACAGGTACTGGAGGGGCTTCCTCCGTTTCAGATCGGGAAATATGGTCAGCTTCAGGAATGGTTTTATGATTTTGAGGAAAGCGACAGCCATCACCGTCATACAAGCCATTTACTTGGTGTATATCCATTTCATCAGATTAACATAAATTCGGATGAAAAAATGATTGATGCAGTAAAGGAAAGCATCGGAAGAAGAACCACCCCTTGGGAAGCATGGGAAGATACCGGCTGGGCAAGGGCACTGCTGCTCTTATATAGCGCCAGACTTCAGGAAGATGAGTGGTGCAGCCTGCATATCTGGCATACATTGGAAAAGTTAACAAGTAAAAACCTCATGATTTTTCATCCGCCTACAGCAGGTGCAGACCAGATGGTTTATGAATTAGATGGAAATACGGGATTCACGACAGGAATCACGGAGATGCTGATACAAAGTAATGGGCATTCACTGCTCTTGCTGCCGTCTCTGCCAAAGGAGTGGCAGCAAGGGGAGATCAAAGGGATCTGTGCCCACGGCGGAGTTAAGGTGGACATGAAATGGGAATATGGAACAGCAGTCAGCCTGAGATTGAAGGCTGACAGAGCAGAGAATGTTTGTGTATTCTGCAGAGGAAATGAAATTGAACTGGAATTAAAGGCAGGTGAAACATTTACCACAGAGTTGAAATGGCTGATATAATCAGAATAAGACGCCCCCGTTATGTGATGAACGGGGGCGTTTCTTTGCGTATAATTAGTTATTTATGAATCCTGCTGCCTTGCTTCTTATTTAATTACTACAGTGCTTAACTGTCCTTTTTTACTCAGCAGTGTTTTGTATTGCTTACGCTTAGAGGACGGAACTTTAATCGATGCGTTCTTATGGATACCTTTCAATGCATTGGAGCCAACACTCTTAAGTCCCTTTGAAGTAATGGATATATTCTTCAATACCTTTGCTCCGTTAAATGCATTGGAACCAATCTTTTTCACATTCTTTCCGATGGTAACCGTCTTTAATTTTTTGTTATTCTTAAAAGCGCTGCCAGAGATCTCGGTAATCTTATAAGTAATATTTTTAATCTTTACCGTATCCGGAATAGTTACCTTAGATAATGTATTCTTTAATGGTTTTACCAAAGCAGCCGTTCCTGTTTTTTCAGAAGCATTTGTTATCTTATAATAGAAATTCCCAACCTTATAGGTTTTACCTTTCTGAGGATTCTGATCATATTTTGCAACCACGGCAGTATTTTGATTGATATGATCGGTTCCTTTACTCCATCCGGTAAACTGGTAGCCGTTTCTGACCGGGGATTTAGGCGGTTTTGCAGATGAGCCTGCCGTAACCTGCTGCCTTTCAATTTCACTTCCGTTATAGTCCAGGAACAGTACTTCATAAGAAGTAAGTTTTGGTATTGCCTTCTCTTCTTTTGTTTTACACAGTTTACAGGTTCTTGCCATGAGTCCATCTTTATCCACACTTGCATTTTCAATCGTTTCCCATTCGCTGAAGTTATGGGAAAGTGCAGGGATTTTTTTAGTTTCGATGATTGTTTCGCAAATATCACATACGATTGTCTTATAGCCATCACTGAAACAACTTGGTTCAAACTGAATATTTTCATGGGTTGCTGCATGGTTACACGGTATTTCTTCCAGGTTTTTTATGGCTAATTCTAATTCTAAAATTGCTATTTTAATACGTTCAACACTTGCTCCTGAATTTTGAAGAACTTGCTCACCTGCTTCCAATTTGACATTTACGGCATCTACACTGTCCTTTGTATAATTAGTAAAGTCCATTTTGCCCGTGTCTGATATCAACTGTATTAATGCTTCTGTATATTCCTTAACCTCAGGATCTTCGCCATACCCGTCAGGAAGTTTTTCCTGAACAGGTGCCAAAGCAATATAATCGATAACCGGTGTATATTCATTATCGTCTATGGTTTTCTGCACACCTGTTTCGCCTACAAACTTACCTCCCTTTACCCTGTTGTTGTTCGCAGCTGAATCCGTATTCCATCTCGAATAAAATCTGATCTTACTAATGGATACCGCATTGCCTTCACCAAAGTCTGCAGTCACATATGCACCATCTGAATAATAGCAGTCATAGGTTGTTGAAATATCTCCATCAAAGACAGCAGTATAGCCTATCTTGTTCTTGTCGCCCCAAACACCCTTCAGACCGGTGATTTCAGCGGCTGACATATCTATTTTTTGGTCTGTTCCATCCACATTTGTGTAGTACTCAATTTCATTGATGTTTCCATAGGATCCCTTTGGAGCATAATATGTAAGCTTACGATATGCCTGGGGACTATCGACGATGAGATCATACCATTGTCCTCCATAAGTGTATACAGGTGTTCCGCCATCATCCGGATTCAGGCAGATTAATGTATCAGCAGCATATACTTCTTCCGGTTTCTCAGGAATAGCTGCCAAAGGAAAGCTCACCTGCGTAATAGGATTGGAAAAAGTAATTGTATTTTCTCCTTCCTGAAGTTCCAAGTCAATTACTGATGTCCGGTAATTTTCTGCTTCCCAGGTACTTTTGAAATAGTATCCTGCATGATCCCCACCATTTACCGAAATTTCTGCATATCTGTCGATGGTATCATAGTAACCTCCTGCTCCGGTACTTCTCTGCCCATCCGTAGTATAATTCGTCAGCATCCGATAGGTACCTGCATGAGGAGCATTTACACGGAAGGTTAACGTATTTTCTGCTCCATTTCCTATATTTTCTACTGCGAGTCCGGTTGAAGCAGCATCTTCTCTTATGGATGCATTTCCGGTAAGTACTCCGTCTTCCGCTTCGTAGACAGCTGCTTCTGCCAAGCCGTCCAATACATCCAGGGAATCAATACACGCATTTTCGCCAGTGGTAAAACGGATTCGGCTAACCCCTGCCTGTAAATACACCTGTACATATGACATTTTCCAATCACTGGAGGGGCGGATTACTAAGTCAACCGGATTTTTTTCTACTTCCAGAGATATGGCATTTTCGTCCTGAGATTTATAATTCAGCCCCAATATATAATACCCATCTGCATCTGCATTGATAATAAAATCAGTAGTTCCCAAACCCTTAACATAAGCAGGACCAGCTGCCTGGCTTCCGTTATATACAATGGCAGCATCAGTCTTTGCATATTCTGCCTCATAATGATTTATAGAGGAAGCATTGGTATCGCTTTTTGCAGAACCAGGAGAAATTAATATCTGATAAGCATCATTTACATCTGAAATGGAAACAGGAATGGAGACATTGCCATTGCTGTCTACTGTAAAATTGCCATCAATCACTGCTTCCGGTCCACTGGAGGGTTCCGGTTCCATTGTAACACCATCTGCGTTTGGCGTATATTCAACACCAGCACTGGCAATCCTGGATACCGTTGCATGGACGGTTTTCCCAAAAACTGACGAATCAACATTCTGTAACTGGAGGTCACAATCACCCTGCATTCCACCCAGCAAAATCTTTGCCTGCTTTTTCTGTGTGTCTAGTGATGCCATCCCCTGAAGTCCTTTTACATCTTTAGCCGGAGATACGACTTTTACCGTATCGCCTGTCATTTCACCATAAAATTTATACAGCCACCAGGCACCGTTTACTTTATTATTTGTCTGAGTGACCAGGTCATTTAAACTGTTATTTCTGGACCAGTATGCACGGCAGGCGTCAACTTTATATTCTTCAAATTTGGATATCCACTGAACCAGTTCACCGCAGTTCCAAAGAGTAGAACTATTGACTAAATATTCATTGATATTAATCGGAAGCGGTTCTAAACCAAGGCTTTCTTCCAGTGACCGGTAGTGGTCATAGTGGGAACTCCATGAAGTGTAGAATCCATCTGCCTGAAGTTCATGCCAGGAGATAATATTGGGCATGCGATTTGTCTCTGCACAGTGAGTTACAAAAGATGTCATCATATTTTTATTATAGTTAGAAATTCCCGGACCGATAACCAAAGCTTCCGGGTCTAATTCTTTCGTTAAATCGTAAATTACGTCCCAGTCATTTAAAAACTTAGTTAATTTGGAACCGCTGCTGCCATACCAGATCCAGTCAGGTTCGTTAAACAGAACATAAACAAATTCAATATCGTCTCCATATTTTTCCCGCATTTCTTCACGGGTTGACTGTACAATGGGTATCAGGCTGGTTACCAGTGCCTTATAATTTTCCAGATCGTATGGATAGGGCCAGTTGGGATACCAATCCTGCAGATATACCTGCATCTGTTTTCCTCCGCTTCTGAAAAACATATCCGCCACTTGGTCAAAGGCACCTCCGGGATGCTGTGTGCCGCCGGTCGGTTTCTGTACCGTGGTTTGGGGGTTTAGTGCACTAAGCGAAGTCTCAGATGGAATGTTCTCATGACCGAGTCCATACAGGAAGCCGGTGGCACCATGCCGGACCGCCCCGGTATTCTCACCAAGATCCACCTGCAATACCTGGCTGTTTTCTGCCTGTGCCTGTACAGGCAGAACAGAACCCGGAATGCCTGAGAGAACCATGCTGATACTCAGGATAGCTGCTGCAAATTTTCTTTTGTTCATAACGCTCTTTCCTCCTTCTATAGGTAAGATAATATTTACATCCTTATTATACGGCTTACGTATCGGGAATTTCGACAGACAATTCGTGACTAAATAGTAATATTCGCTATATAAGAAATTTTTAGAATAAGAATATCTATTAACTTTTATAAAATACCTATATAAAACATAGACAAAAAGTCCATAATGATTTACAATATTAGAAATAAATGTAAAAAATACTGGAGGAATTTATTATGGCAAGAGGTCAAAGAAAAACAATTGATGATCAAATCGCAGTTTTGGACGAACAAATTGCAAAAGTGCAATTGAAAATGGATGCTTTGTTAGAGCAGAGAAAAGGATTAGAGCAAAAGAAAAGAGAAGATAATCTGGGTCAGCTCTATGATATGATTCAGGAAAGCGGAAAGTCAGTAGAGGATATTATGTCTATGATAAATGTAAAATAGAAGTAAGCCATTGGATATCATATATGTATATTCAATGGCGTATTTTTAATTACTATTAAATATCATTATTTGAATAGAAAAACTAAATGTCATATTTCTAAAATCAATTTCTAAATGTCATTATCTGAATAGAGATATATAAATAGTATCATCTATATATCAATTTCTGAATAATCAATTATTATTTTCTCACAGGATTTACAGCAGTAAGCATTTGGAATTGTAGCAGCCCCTCCCATAATATTCCGTGATAATTGTACACCATCTCCTTTCCCTGCTAGAGCGTGTTTTAAAATTGCTTTCTGGCAGCTGTGCGTCACACTTTGTGGGAGATTTGTCCCGGATGAAGGGCGCGTAGCGGGCTACGTAACCTGAATTCGGGGCAAATATACCGCAAAGTGGGGCGTGCAGATGACGGGAATGAATTTTCAAACACGCTCTAATGAGGATTCGTATTTTTCTTTCCGCCAGGCAATTGCCCGGGCATCGGATGTAATATAACCTTTTTGTAATTCCTTGTTGCAGTAAGGACATTTCATGATATCCCCTCCTTAAATAATTAGAACCCTTAACAGGCATCAGAATGATAAGTTGATCACACAATTTTAATTTGAATTAATTATAGCATGTTAGATTCAGTTTGAAAATTTATATAGAAGCTGCTTACCTTTTTATGGTTAATTTTATATTGTGTACAATGGTATATTTGTGAAAGATGACCTTTGAAAATTATGGAAAATTTATGATAAACTATATATAACTGATGGATACAGTTAAATGGAGGATCGCAACGGATAGGGTGTTGTGCGATGAAGATGCACTGGAAGAAATATTAGAAGAGTTAGGAATAAGCGTAACTGGAGAATGACGATATAAGGAAAGTCAGCAGGTGATGATATGGAAGAGATCTATGTGGTTACAGAAACTGGAATTGAAAAGAAAAAAGACACCTATCAAGATGGCATCATAAGAGAAATCAGTACAAAGGAAGAGTTAGAAGAGCTTATCGAACGAATGCCTTACATACAGACAATACAAGCACCCAATGGTAAAGCAAGAAGGGAATTGTATCAACTTGCAATGTCTGAATTTGATGATTTAGAATGGGTCAGAATTATTAAGAGTGTATACCTTCGTATGGAAGAGAAGCGTTATGAAGACTTTGAACCAGAATATCTGGAAAAAGCAAGGAAATTTTTGTATGGTGAAATCGCAGTCAGATTCCAGATTTCCATTGAGGAAGTGGAAAATTTTCTAACTAAGAAGATTGAAAAACAGCTAATGGAATTTTAAACAGGATCTAGTACTGCATCCGGCTACAAACGCCAAACGCCTGATATTATTTATTGATACAAAGTTGATTTTCTCAGCATGGTGGGACTCCTTGGGTTGTAGCATGCTAGTACTGCATCCGGCTAGAAACCAAACTGACAGCACTGCCTATTTTGCCATCTGCCGCGTTGTCGTCAGTCAGCGGAGGAACCA
>OKVW01000233.1_pt1 | contig 36622 bp, 29 predicted proteins | sample 1606991 | NCBI WGS metagenome assembly OKVW01 (sample SAMN03281021, study PRJEB24777) | human gut metagenome | isolation source: fecal sample PR177 from 1 month old male Malay infant, vaginal delivered... | reverse complement strand
TTCGAACCTGAGACCTCTGCCTCCGGAGGGCAGCGCTCTATCCAGCTGAGCTACGGGCGCTTAGCGCCGTTGCGGGGGTGGATAATACGGACTTCACACCCCGCTGTCTAGTGCCTTTTTAAATAAAATGCGCGTTTGGTTACGCTTTGCGCGTTTTGTTGCTTAATCCCCCATTTTCTGGGCGACACCGCGACGATTAAGGCCAAACACCTTATAAACCACCGTCACGGCAAGCAGGAAGAGGATCCCGACAAACAGCGACATACGCGTATCTTCATTAAAATACATGCCGATCAGCACGCAAATCAGGAAAGCCATCGTCAACCAGTTGGCCCACGGAAACAGAATTGAACGAAACGGATGGCTGGCAATGGCTTCTTTATGTGCCCGACGAAAACGTAACTGGCTAATCAGGATCACAAACCACGGCACCATGCCCGGCAGTACACTCGCACTGTAGACGTAGACAAATACGCGCTGCGGCTCAGGGATGATGTAGTTCAGGCACGAACCTATCAGCAGGATCAGAATCGACAATGCTACACCCGCTACCGGAACGCCATGACGGGAGACTTTCGCCATCGCCGCGGGCAACTGACGATTTTTCGCCAGCGCGTAAAGCATGCGCCCGCAGCTGTACATTCCGCTGTTACAGCCAGACAGCGCCGCGGTCAACACCACAAAGTTGATAATCCCCGCCGCTGCGGTGATACCAATTTTGGCGAAGGTCAGGACAAACGGACTGCCATTGCTGCCAATTTCGTTCCACGGAAAGATTGTGACGATGACAAAAATCGCGCCCACGTAGAAGATCAGAATACGCCACAGCACTTTCCCAACCGCGCTACGCAGCGTAACCTGCGGATTCTTCGCTTCACCGGCGGTGATCCCGATCAGCTCCACACCCTGATAAGACGCGACCACGATACATAAAGCGGTGAGAAAGCCTTTCCAGCCACCGGCAAAGAAGCCGCCGTGCTCAGTCAGGTTACCAAAGCCGATTGCCTGACCGCCGTTGCCAATACCGAAGAAAATAATTCCCAGACCAATAACGATCATCACAATGATGGTGGTGACTTTGATCATCGCAAACCAGAATTCGATTTCGCCATACAAGCGAACGGCCGCCAGGTTTGCCAGCGCCACCAGCCCGACGGCGATCAACGCCGGTATCCACTGCGCCATCTCCGGAAACCAGAACTGGACATAGACGCCAATCGCTGTGATTTCCGAGATCCCAACCGCCATCCACATAAACCAGTACGACCAGGCGGTGAGATAACCGAAAAACGGGCTCATGTAACGATGCGCGTAGACAGCGAAAGAGCCAGCGACCGGCTCCAGAAAGAGCATCTCACCCATTGAGCGCATAATGAAAAAGACGAACAGACCTGCGACGATATACGCCAGCAGGACGGAAGGTCCCGCCCATTTCAGTGTACTGGCTGCCCCCATGAACAGCCCAACGCCAATGGTACCCCCAAGGGCAATTAATTCGATATGACGAGCCTCCAGCCCACGCTGTAGCTCAGGTTTTTTCTCTGCCATAAATCCTCTTGTCGTGTTTGCATGCTTTCCGGTACGACCGGTTATTGTTATGGGTACATCGATGGGGGCGCATGGTTTCGCAAATTTGGCAAAATGGCAAACGAAGCATTAAAAAAATGCATGTTTTATGTAATGACAGGGCAAAAATTCGGCAGTCGGGTAGCGCTTCAGGCTGAATGCGCTACCCGTATCAGAAAGGGGTTTTAGAGGTCGCCGCTGTAGTGCCAGCGCAGGTAACGCAGTAAACGAAGCTGGCGCGTGATGCGGCCTGGCTGAGAGAGCAGGCGATACAGCCATTCCAGCCCCAGGTTTTGCCATACCTTCGGCGCACGTTTTACATGCCCCGTGAAAACGTCATAGGTGCCACCGACGCCCATATACAGCGCATGCGGATGCACCAGGCGACAGTCACGCATAAAAATTTCCTGTTTTGGCGATCCCATCGCCACGGTAACGATTTGCGCTCCGCTGGCATGAATACGCTCAAACAGTGCCTGGCGCTGTTCCGGTGTAAAATAGCCATCCTGGCTACCGACAATATTTACGTTCCACCGGTCGTGCAGTTTCGCTTCCGTTTGTGCCAGAACGTCGGGCTTCCCGCCTACCAGGAAAACCGGCGTTCCTTCACTGCCCGCGCGAGCCATCAAGGCTTCCCAGAGATCGGCCCCCGCCACGCGGGACACCTGCGCGTGCGGGAATTTCTTACGCACCGAACGCACGACGCTGATCCCATCGGCATACTTAAATTCTGCCGCCTCAATCAGCACACGCACTTCCGGGTTATCTTCCGCCGTCAGCACCTTTTCCGCATTAATCGCCACCAGCGTGCCTTGCTTAAGCTGGCCTGCGGCATAGAGATAATCCAGTGCGTGTTGCATATCACGCCAGCCAATAAGCTGAAGTCCACGCAGCGCGTAAACCGGTGCAGTTGTCTTATCAGTCATTACTATCCTTCAACCTGTTTAACCGGCAGGGCTCGCGAACGTTTATGAATCAGTCCTGCGCTGTCAAACAGCCAGAACAGAAGTTTCGCCACCAGCAAACACACACCAAAAACCACGAGGAAAAAAACCACTCGCGAGACAAATGAGTCCAGCCCCTCTCGCGCCAGCACGATCATGTTAAAAATCGCGCCAAAACAGAAACTATGCAAAATCGCGGCCTTATAGCGATTTGTCTCTCGATTACCCAGCTCATACAGCCAGTCGAACCATTTAATGATCAACCCGACCACTATCGCGCCCAACGGAATAAACAGCACACCGCCCATCACCACCAGAGAACCAATCAGCGTCGGCGAGATCGCCAGGCCGGAATGGTTGTTCAGCACTTCCCAGGTAAAATAGTTTGCGGCGTTCAGCACCACGCTCGGCCGTCCCGGCCATAGCCAGGAAGGAATAAAGACGTAGAAATCGCGGACAATCGGCGCCAGTCCCTGGAAGTCGATCTTGTCGTAGTTTTGCAGTAGCAACGCCAGGTTTTCCCACGGGGAAAAGGTGTCGCGCGTGAGATACAGGAACGTATAAAACGCCTCGTCGCCGCTAACGTTCAATCCGTAGCGCTTCAGCGCCAGCCAGAACATCCCGACAATACCCAGCACGCCCGCAGCCGCCAGCATCCACAATGAGATCCAGCCGCGAATAATGCCGATAAACAGGAAGATCGCGAACGCGATAATGATATTGGCGCGGGTGCCGCCGACAATCATATAGGTCAGCAGGCCAAACGCGACAGTGCTCACCAGGAAGAATAGCCACGCTTTGCTGTCCTGACGCAGGAAGTAGACTACCAGCATCGCCGGAATGAAAAAGTAAAAGAAGCGCTTCAGCGCCACACCGGAGACCTCACTGGAGAAAATCTGGCTGTACGAATGCAAACGGAACAGTAAAAAACCGTTATGCATAAAAAAGATGCCCACGCTAATGAGCGCAATCCCCATCAGAATCACCCATGTCAGATGGGTTTCAACCCGGTTCATGGTAAACAGCGGCTTGCACGGCGCATCAGCCCCCCGCTTGCGTAAACGGGTTTTGTAGGTCACATAATAGACCGCGTAGAAACAGGCGGCAGACAGCAACGCCTGCAACAGGATTTCCGGTGGCGCGACGGCGACATCAAAACGGAACACCAGTACGCTGGTCAGGGGAAAACCAAAAAAGAACGTCAGCAAGAACAACAGCGAGAAAAACACGTTGAAGTTAAAGCGCACACGGCGGAATTCAAACCATGTCAGCGTGGCAATGAACAGCGTCGAGAGGAGCCAGACCACAAACAGTCCGCTGAACTGCATCAGGCTCATAGCACCTCCCCTGACGCTATCTGTAATGCGTTATGCCAGGGCTGCAAATAATTGGGGCTGAAGAAAGTGATATTATTTTTATCCACCGACGCCAGTTGGCGCTGCGCCTCACGTACCACCTGTTCGTTCAGTTCATCGGTAGTAAAGAGCACCGGAAGATGCTGCTCCACCATATCCTGCCAGAACGGATTCTCACGGTTGAGCACGCACGGGACACCCGCCTGAATCAACAGACACAATGTACCAATACCTTGCTGACGGGCAAAAATAAAGTAACCGAGATCGCACTGGCGAAGCAGGCTCAGATAAGCGTCGAATTCGAGTTTATCGCTGAGGATTTGCAGGTTTTCCGGGCTGAACAGGCTTAACCCCACTTGCCGAACGTGCGCAATATACGCCTCATTATTCGCCGGATAGCCCATCGGGACAATCACGTTCACCGTATCGCCAAACTGCTGATGTACGGCCTGCAGCGCAGCAATATGCTCATTGCTGCGATCGCCAGAGTTCCCGACCAGAATCGTCATTTTCCCACTGCGCAGGCGATCGTTCACCATATTATTCAGCGCCGGATCCATTCGCGTCGGGAAGTACAACAGTTCGCCCGGCACGCGCGGGTGCCGTTGGGCGAAATAGCTCAGGTCACCACGGGTGGCAAATACCCCTCCGACACGGCCTTGCGCCAGACGGCGAATTGGATAAAACAGTTTAAATTTTAGCCCGCTGGAAACTTCATACAGATCGGCGCCCCAGACATGCCAGTAAAACTGGCTGGGTTTGATGCCGCCGCTCAGTAACGCCAGCCATAGCGAGGTATTAAACTGACCGTGGAAGAAGAAGCGCTGTTTTCTGTCTGCTTTAGCTTGTGCAATAACCGCTTCCGCCAGCGTTTTCTTACCACTGAAGAAACGGATAGAGAGCGCGGGGCAATTTTCCGTCAGTCCGGTATCCTGTCCGGCAACCATAAAGACGCGGGCGTGCTCGCTGGTCGACGCCAGCGTATCGTTGAAAAACCGCAGCACGGTTTGATTATGGTGAGGGATATCTGATCCCAGTACGTGAATCAGTACAGTCATGCCCGCCTACGCCAGAGTAAAAATACGCCACAACACAAAGAGAAATAGACAATATACGTAGCCATATAGGCCTGCGCGGCGCCCAGTGCGCCATGCACCGGAATCAGCCAGTGCGCAAATGCTGTCAGTAAAATGAACTGGCTGATCTCAGCCAGAATATAAAATCGCAGCGACGCCTTCGCGATCACCAGATAACCGAACACGTAGGCGCCGACTTTCAGTACATCACCGACCAACTGCCAGGCAAACAGGTCACGCATGGCGGTGAATTTCTCAGAGAACAGCAGCCAGATAGCAAAATCACGCAGCAGCCAGACGGTGAAACTCGCGGCAGCCACCGCTGGAAGCACGAACTTCAACGATTTTAAGACTTCTCGCGTGATATCCCGCTTATCCGTGAGACGCGACAGCGTTGGCAACAGGTAAACGCTGAACGAGGCGGTAATAAATTGCAGGTAAGCATCCGAAATACTGCTCACCCCCTGCCAGATCCCCACATCATCCCAACTGTAGTGCGCCGCCAGCAGGTTTCGCATCATCACATACGCGACAGGTAGCGTGACTGATGTGATCAGCGCCATCAACGTGAATTTGCTGAGCTGACCGGCAAGCCCGTTATCCCAGGAGGGTTTCAGGTAGCGCAGCGGTATCATGCCGCGTTTCATCAGCATGGCGGCGGCCGGGATAACCACCAGCGCGGGAACCAGCGCCAGCCCCAGGAGCGCGCCTTCATAGCCTCCCACCCGGTAACAGCCGTAGTAAGCGACGACACCCACCAGACTGCCAACGATCAATGACAGCGCATTCCCGGCGGCATCACGAAAACCTTTCATCAATGCCAGCAGCAGGTTGGCCCAGGCAATACCCATCTGCACCAGCGCCACTAACCGGACCAGCCCCTGATACTGAGTGTGACCAAACAACCCCTGGCTAATCGGTGCCGCAGCAACCAGAAACACCAGTGCCAGTAGCGTAGAAAAACCCAGCACCATGGCTGAGGAGGTGCCCACGACCTTGCGCAGTTCTTCAGGATTATCATGAGACTGCGCAACGTATTTGGTGACCCCGTTAAAAATACCAGCCCCCGCCAGAACTCCGAGCACTGTGACCATCTGACGGAAGTTTCCCGCCAGGCCAACACCCGCCGGTCCAAATGACACCGCCAGCAGTTTAACGACCAATAACCCCGCGCCGATTTTGACCAGCGTACTGGCCGCCGTCCACAGGGACGCTTTCGCGAGCGACATATCAGGCGAAATAGTTCAGCAAGGTCGTAATCACCGTGCGCTGGTTCACTGCCGACAGGTTGTAAAACAGCGGCAGGCGCAGCAAACGCTCACTCTCTTTCGTGGTGTAGCGATCTTCACCTGAAAACTCACCGAACTTGTCGCCAGCCGGACAACCGTGCAGCGGGATGTAGTGGAACACCGCCATAATTTCGGCTTCTTTGAGGAAATTAATCAGGGCGCTACGATCGTCAATATCACGCAGCTTGATGTAGAACATATGCGCGTTCTGTTTGCAGTCATCAGGAATTGTCGGCAACACAATTCTGCCAGCACGCGCCAGCGGTTCCAGCGCATCGTAGTAGGTTTGCCACAGCGCCAGACGCTGCTGATTAATGCGGTCAGCCGCTTCCAGTTGCGCCCACAGATAAGCCGCTTGCAGATCGGACATCAAATAGCTGGAGCCAATATCGCGCCAGGTGTATTTATCGACCTGTCCCCGGAAGAACTGGCTGCGATTGGTCCCTTTTTCGCGGATGATTTCGGCGCGTTCAATCAGGCTACGATCGTTAATCAGCGTTGCGCCGCCTTCGCCGCCTGCGGTGTAGTTTTTGGTTTCGTGAAAACTAAAGCATCCAATATGACCAATCGTCCCCAGCGCACGGCCTTTATAGGTCGACATCACCCCTTGCGCGGCATCTTCCACCACAAACAGATTGTACTTCTCCGCCAGCGCCATGATGGTATCCATTTCACAGGCTACGCCTGCGTAATGCACCGGCACAATGGCCCGCGTTTTTTCAGTAATCGCCGCTTCAATACGCGTTTCATCAATGTTCATGGTATCCGGGCGGATATCGACAAAGATTATTTTTGCGCCGCGCAGGACAAACGCATTCGCCGTCGAGACAAAGGTGTAACTCGGCATAATCACTTCATCGCCCGGCTGAATATCCAGCAGTAGCGCCGCCATCTCCAGTGAGGCGGTACAGGAAGGGGTCAGAAGCACTTTCGCACTGCCAAAACGCTGCTCCAGCCACTGCTGGCAACGGCGGGTAAAGCCGCCATCGCCGCACAGTTTGCCGCTGCCCATTGCAGACTGCATATAATCGAGTTCGCTTCCCACCACCGGCGGTGCGTTAAACGGAATCATGTTGTCACCTGTATAACCAGTATGCGGCGCTTTCCACATTCGCTCCGCTTTGTATATAACGTTTAAGCGCGGCGGTGTTGCCCATTTGGGTTGCCACCCGCAATGTTGTTTTGCCGCGCGCCTGCGCCCAATCCAGCGCGGCCTGCATCAGTTCCGCTCCGGCCCCGCGCCCGGCGAGTAAGCCGATACGCGCATCGCTGTCATTAAGCTCACGTAGCGAGACATAGCCGCGAATATCCCCCCCCGATGCGCGAAGCACCAGACACTGATGATCAAACGTGCCGCGCACCGCATTTTCAATCCACTGCGCATAAAACCGCGCACTGGCATCAGGGGCGTACCACGGCGCACGAAAACGACTTTGCGCAAACGCCGTCGCGGCAAGCTGACGTAAAACCGGGATATCCGTTAATTCTGCAATTTCCGCGCCAGTTTGACCGTTGTTTTTACCGACAGCCAGCGCAAGGTCAACTTCCCCTTCCACCAGCGCAAATCCCAACTGTTGCAACGCATCCAGCTCAGCAGAGTTATCTGCCGGGACTTTGGCCTGAACCCGCGCCCAGGACTGTAACGCGTCTGCGGTTAATACTGGCGCGGCCGAGTCAATCCGGACAATGGCGCTGTTCACGCCAAAAAAGCGGTTTTCCCAGCTCAGCGGTTCAATACTGGCGTGGACGCGCACGGCATTACCCCTTCAGACCCAAACGCTCGCCCTGATAGGTTCCGTCCTGCACGGGTTTCCACCAGACTTCGTTTGCCAGATACCACTGCACGGTTTTACGCATGCCCGTTTCAAAAGTTTCCTGTGGTGTCCAGCCCAGTTCACGCGCAATTTTCGACGCATCAATAGCGTAACGTAAGTCGTGTCCCGGACGGTCATCCACAAAGGTAATCAGATCGCGGTACTGCACAATACCCTGCGGCTTATTTGGCGCCAGCGCTTCCAGCAGGTCGCAAATCGTCTCAACCACATCCAGATTTTTACGTTCGTTGTGACCGCCAATATTGTACGTTTCCCCCACCGCGCCGGTAGTCGCTACGCAGTACAGCGCCCGGGCGTGATCTTCCACATACAACCAGTCGCGAATCTGTTGTCCGTTGCCATAAACGGGAAGCGGTTTACCCGCCAGCGCGTTGAGAATCATCAGCGGGATAAGCTTTTCCGGGAAGTGATACGGGCCATAGTTGTTGGAACAGTTGGTAATGAGCGTCGGGAAGCCATAGGTACGTAACCAGGCGCGCACCAGGTGATCGCTGCTGGCTTTTGACGCGGAATAGGGGCTGCTGGGTGCATATGGCGTCGTTTCGGTAAAGAAATCATCGGTGGAGTGTAGATCGCCATACACCTCATCCGTCGAGATATGGTGGAAGCGAAACGCCGACTTTTTCTCGTCAGTCTGCGCATTCCAGTATGCCCGGGCAGCTTCCAGCAACGTGTATGTACCAACAATGTTGGTCTCAATAAATGCCGCTGGACCATCAATGGAACGATCGACATGGCTTTCCGCGGCCAGATGCATCACGCAATCCGGCTGGTACTGATGAAGGACGCGATCCAGCGCCGCGCGATCGCAGATATCGACTTTCTCAAAGGCAAAGCGATCGCTTTGCGCAACGGGTGTGAGTGACATCAGGTTTCCGGCATAGGTGAGTTTATCCACCACCACAACCGCATCCGCCGTCTCATTAATGATATGGCGTACCACCGCTGAGCCGATAAAACCCGCGCCACCCGTCACCAGAATTCGTTTCATTAACGCCACACTCCCTTGGTATCAACAACATATTGCTGGCGGACAGCATCACCATGAATCGCTTTAAATTGATTGTGATCGACGAGCATCACCAGCACATCGGCGGTGGCCAGCGCATCGTTCAGTTCCACCAGAGTACAAAGGCCTTCCAGCTTTTTCGGCAATTGGTGAATGTTCGGCTCCACCACCAGCGTTTCACCGCTGTGCCATTGGGCGATACTTTTTGCAATTCCCATCGCCGGGCTTTCGCGCAGATCGTCAATGTTAGGTTTAAAGGCGAGACCAAAGCAGGCGATTTTCACTTCGCTGGCACGTTTATTGGTCGCCGCCAGGCAATCCGCCACAGCGGCTTTCACCTGCTCGACAACCCAGTGCGGTTTGCCGTCGTTAACTTCACGCGCGGTGCGAATCAGGCGCGACTGCAGCGGGTTCTGCGCCACGATAAACCACGGATCGACCGCAATACAGTGTCCGCCGACGCCAGGTCCTGGCTGAAGAATATTGACGCGAGGATGGCGATTCGCAAGGCGAATCAGTTCCCAGACGTTAATCCCCTGCTCCGCGCAAATCAGCGACAGTTCGTTGGCGAAAGCGATATTCACGTCGCGGAAGCTGTTTTCCGTCAGTTTGCACATTTCGGCGGTTCGGGAGTTGGTGATCACCCCCTCGCCTTCAAGGAAGATTTTATACAGCTCGCTGGCGCGTGCCGAGCACACTGGCGTCATACCGCCAATAACGCGGTCATTCTTAATCAGTTCAACCATCACCTGACCTGGAAGCACGCGTTCCGGGCAATAAGCGATATTGATATCAGCCTGTTCACCCGCATTCTGCGGAAAGGTCAGATCCGGACGCATTTCTGCCAGCCATGCCGCCATCTGCTCAGTCGCACCGACCGGAGAGGTGGATTCAAGTATCACCAGTGCGCCCTTTTTCAGTACCGGGGCCACGGATTTCGCCGCTGCTTCAACAAAGGCCATGTCAGGTTCATGCTCGCCTTTAAACGGCGTTGGAACCGCAATCAGGTACGCATCCGCTACAACTGGCGTGGTGGTCGCACGCAGAAATCCACCCTCTACCGCCGTTTTCACCACCTTATCCAGATCCGGTTCAACAATATGGATCTCACCGCGATTAATCGTCTCCACCGCATTCGGGTTTACATCCACCCCTATCACCTGTTTTTGGCGCGAAGCAAAGGCTGCCGCCGTCGGCAACCCGATATAACCCAGCCCAATAACGGAAATGGTAGAAAAACTCATAGCGATACCCGATTGTTTTTTAACGCGTGTAAAATGCGGCCACAAGCCTGCCCATCTCCGTAAGGATTATGAGCGCGGCTCATGAGCTGATATTCGTTTTCATCATGCAGCAAACGTGTGACCTCTTCGACAATGCGCTGTGAGTTTGTCCCCACCAGACGCACGGTGCCTGCAGTAATAGCCTCTGGCCGTTCGGTCGTTTCACGCATCACCAGTACCGGCTTGCCCAGCGACGGCGCCTCTTCCTGAATCCCTCCTGAATCGGTCAGAATCAGCCAGGCGTGATTCATCAGCCAGACAAAGGGTAAATAGTCTTGCGGTTCAATCAGCGTTACGTTTTTAACGTGGCCGAGAATACGGTTGACCGGCTCACTGACGTTAGGGTTCAGATGTACCGGATAGACAATCTGGACGTCCTGATTCGCGGCGGCAATCTCCGCCAGGGCATGGCAAATCTGCTCAAATCCGCGACCAAAGCTCTCGCGTCGATGTCCGGTCACCAGAATCAACTTTTTATCTGAGCTAAGGAAAGGATATTGTTCGGCCAGTTCTTTGCGCAGCGTATCGCTTGCCAGAACACGATCACGTACCCAGATCAGCGCATCGATCACCGTATTGCCCGTCACAAAAATGCGGTTGTCGGCAATATTCTCGCGCAACAGGTTCTGCCGTGAGTTTTCTGTCGGCGCAAAGTGGTACATCGCCAGATGCCCGGTCAGCGTACGGTTTGCCTCTTCCGGCCAGGGGGAGTAGAGATCGCCTGTGCGAAGTCCGGCCTCCACGTGCCCTACCGGTATACGTTGATAAAAAGCAGCCAGACTGGTCGCAATGGTGGTTGTCGTGTCACCATGAACCAGCACCACATCGGGCTTAAAGTCCGCAAGAATAGGCTTCAGCCCTTCCAGTATCCGACACGTAATTTCTGTCAGCCCCTGACCAGGCTGCATAATGTTAAGATCGTAGTCAGGTACAATGGAAAAGAGGTTTAACACCTGATCGAGCATCTCCCGATGCTGCGCGGTGACGCAAACTTTGGCGTCGAAATCAGGATCCTTTGCCAGCGCATGTACCAGAGGTGCCATTTTAATGGCTTCCGGTCGCGTGCCAAATACAGTCAGTACTTTCACATCGATTCTCTTCGAATAGTCAGTGAGGGCCCAGCCCCTCACTGCGACAGTCATGCTACATCGCGCGGCGGCGGGTTAACGCAACCCCTGCGCCGATAAGCCCCCCGACGATGCCCCACATTACCATCAGGAAGGCACGGCGCGGGCTATCGCGTTTTACCGGTTCTTCCGGCGTGCGCAAATAGCGATAGGTCTGAAAACGTGGATCCAGGATTGGTCCCACGTTCAATGTATTTAGCATGGCTCGGTTTTGGAAGTAGTCCAGATCGAAGGAGGGGCCGACCGCCTGTAAATTTTCAAGGCGAGCCTGGAGCATAGGACGACCCAGCAGAAACAGCTCCGAATCCGGCAATTCATCCGGCGGAACATCTGTCGCGGTACGGGAAATATTGTGCTGCTCAGCGATTTTCAGCGCCTGTTCAATGCTGCTAACGCGACGGGAGAAAATGGCTTTTGCCACCTCTTCCTGACGTTTGACCTGCGCTTTCATCTGAACAGTTCGCGCAGCCCACGCCCCTTTCAACTCTTCGTTGAGATGACTTGCCGCACGCTGGCTGGAAAACGCCACATACTGGCGCAGTAAATTGTTCGCATCCGGCGCGGTTTCCGCCACCAGTTTAACGCTGTCATTAATCGCACGGGCAAAATCGCCGGGAGTAAACTGGATGTTATTGATCAGTTCATCGAGCATCGCGGCATCGACTTTACTGTTACCGACCATTCGCTGCTTGTAATAATCCGTTTGCAGCCAGAAATCGCGACGCGTATCCCAGGAGGCCAGTTGCATCACAAATTCTTTGTAGGCTTCATCCATCACTGATGGCTGATCGGTTAGGCCCTTGCTGGTTTTCTCATCCAGATTACGCAAAAACTGCTGCTGGGAATAATAGCCGCCCAGCATGTTCACCGTAGGACGATCCGAGATGGCAGTCGCACTCCACTCCTGTCGGGCAAAAAAAGTATACGCCAGCGCAATCAGTGCAAATAACAGCGCGATCCCTACAATCCATACTTTCCCGGCCCACAAGGTACGAAACAATCCACGAATATCCAGTTCATTTTCAGCGCTCACGGCGTGTGCCCCCGGTAATGGTTGAGTCATCGCATCCTCGATTTACTTGGTTAATTTTGGATTGTTATCACGGTTTCTTCGTAATCTACGCTTCATGCGCTTGATGAATCTCGCCACCTTCCAGGCACGTTTGATACAGTACCCGTAGAGGAAGAATGCTAGCAAAAAGAGCACCAACATCACCCATTCAGGAACAAAATGAGAGTATTCTGCAAGCACGCCGATCGAGGCCAGGATCGCCGCAGCAAGCGTGATCAGGACAAACGCCTGACGCGAAGTAAACCCTGCGCGCATGATCAAATGATGAATATGCTGGCGGTCAGGGGAAAATGGACTCATCCCTTTACGCAGGCGACGGTACATAATAGCCACCATGTCCATCAACGGAATCGCGATGATCCACAGGGCTGTCACCGGGCTTATCGGGTGGGTTTGCCCCTGAGTTGTTTCGAGGAGGATCCAGATAATGGTGAAGCCAATCAGCGTACTGCCGGCATCACCCATAAAGACTTTATAGCGACGCCCAAGTGCGCCGAGGTTCAACAAAATATACGGCAGGATGGCGGCTATCATGGCAAAGCACCAGATCGCCAGACTTGTCTGGCCATCGAACCACAGAATAAGTCCCATCGCGGCAAATGATACGCTTGAGAGCCCGCCCAGCAATCCATCAATACCATCGACCATGTTGAATGCGTTGATTGCAGCCCAAACGGCAAAGAGCGTGAGAAAATAACCAAACGGTCCAAGCACCATCTCCCACGGTCCAAATATATAACCCAGACTGCTGAGATAGAGTTTCCCCACCACCATCATGACTACGCCAATGATCGCCTGAACAGTCGCACGAATTTTTACACTGATATCAAAACGATCATCCAGCGCGCCGATAAAGACCAGCACACCAGCACAAGCCAGATAGAGAGCAGCATGGGGAATGTAGTAATTAGCTATGCCAAATGTGAAGCAGATTCCCGCATAAACTGAGATGCCCCCAACTAACGGTATCAATCCCTGGTGGCGTTTACGGTAGTTGGGTTTATCCACTAAACCGACCTTTTTTGCGACCTTCCGTGCAAAAAACAGAAACAGTGTCGTGAATAAAAAAATACTGATGAGATCAGTACTGACGGTCAGTAAATTCACAATGCGTGCTCTCAGAGAAAATTATTAGCAGAAGTATAACCACGAAGGCTTTTATTCAGAAGGGAAACTCCATCCCGAAGCATCTGTTTTGTATAATTATTAACCACAACTCACTTTTAACGAATCACACGTAACGCAAATGGGTGTGATAACACATAATTTGTTAACTTGTCGTTAAGATTACAGACTTAAAAGCAAAACGCCACGTAAAAACGTGGCGTTTTCGGCTAAGAGCGATTTTACGAGCGCTTCATCATGTCGAAGAAGTCGTCGTTAGTTTTGGTCATTGCCAGCTTATTAATGAGGAATTCCATTGCGTCGATTTCGCCCATTGGGTGAATGATCTTACGCAGGATCCACATTTTCTGCAGCTCTTCCTGAGTGGTAAGCAGCTCTTCTTTACGAGTACCGGAACGGTTGTAGTCGATGGCCGGGAACACGCGTTTTTCGGCAATCTTACGGGAGAGGTGCAGCTCCATGTTACCGGTGCCTTTAAACTCTTCGTAGATAACTTCATCCATTTTGGAACCGGTATCGATCAACGCCGTCGCAATAATGGTCAGGCTTCCGCCCTCTTCCACATTACGCGCCGCACCGAAGAAACGCTTCGGACGATGCAGGGCGTTAGCGTCCACACCACCGGTCAGTACTTTACCGGATGCCGGAACCACGGTGTTGTACGCACGCGCCAGACGAGTGATGGAGTCGAGCAGGATGATAACGTCTTTCTTATGCTCAACCAGGCGTTTCGCCTTCTCGATCACCATTTCCGCAACCTGAACGTGGCGAGATGCTGGTTCGTCAAAGGTAGAAGCCACAACTTCCCCTTTCACCAGACGCTGCATCTCGGTCACTTCTTCCGGACGTTCGTCAATCAGCAGCACCATCAGCACGCAGTCTGGATGGTTATAGGCGATGCTCTGCGCGATGTTCTGCAGCAGCATGGTTTTACCCGCTTTCGGCGGTGCAACAATCAAACCACGCTGACCACGGCCGATGGGTGACGCCAGATCCAGCACACGCGCCGTTAAGTCTTCAGTAGAACCGTTACCACGTTCCATACGCAGACGAGAGTTTGCGTGCAGCGGGGTTAAGTTCTCGAAGAGGATTTTGTTACGGGCGTTTTCCGGTTTGTCGTAGTTAACTTCGTTAACTTTCAGCAGCGCAAAGTAGCGTTCGCCTTCTTTTGGCGGGCGAATCTTACCAGAAATGGTATCACCAGTGCGGAGGTTGAAACGGCGGATTTGGCTGGGGGAAACGTAGATGTCATCAGGACCGGCGAGGTAGGAGCTGTCTGCAGAGCGGAGGAAACCAAATCCATCCTGCAATATCTCCAGCACACCGTCACCAAAGATATCTTCGCCACTCTTTGCGTGCTGCTTCAGGATGGCAAAAATAATGTCCTGCTTGCGCATACGAGCCAGGTTTTCCAGCCCCATATTTTCGCCGAGAGTGATCAGCTCAGAAACCGGCGTATTCTTTAATTCGGTAAGATTCATAGTGGTGTGAGTTCTTAAACTTGGGGTAAATCTCGAACTTAATGTTGTGAATGGTATGGCAGGGTCATCCATGCCTGTTTACGGCCATCAATTCATGTCTGTTCGCTGTCTGGTCACAGGAGAGTACGCAGAACTGAAACGACAAGACGGATTGAATGATAAGGCCCTGAATCTGTCCACTTCTCGCGCGAGAAAAAACGGGAAGTAATGAAAATATCAAGATTCAAACTTAATAAGGTATGTTTAATACGAAGTCAACACTAACTTAGCACGACTCAAGTCGGGCGTCCAGTCATCCGAAACAATTAGGAACTGACCGCCCGAACATGAGACTTTCTGCTTACGCCAGGTTGGCGTCGAGGAATTCTTTCAGCTGACCTTTGGACAGTGCGCCCACTTTGGTCGCTGCAACCTCACCGTTCTTGAACAGCAGCAGGGTCGGGATGCCACGGATACCATACTTCGGCGCAGTGCCTGGGTTTTGGTCAATGTTCAGTTTAGCAACCATCAATTTGCCCTGATATTCGTCAGCGATTTCATCCAGAATCGGGGCGATCATTTTGCACGGTCCGCACCACTCTGCCCAGAAATCAACGAGGATCGCCCCGTCCGCTTTGAGTACATCCGTGTCAAAACTGTCGTCAGTCAGGTGAATAATTTTATCGCTCATATATAACTCCACAGGAATAAGCCTGGCGTGTTGGAATGGAAGAACACAACCTTCAATTCCAACTAAAGGTTGACTTTATTTCACCGGATACGCTTTCGTAAAGCAATAGTAAGCTGATATTCTACCACACTATGAGCAAAACACATTTAACAGAACAGAAGTTTTCCGACTTCGCCCTGCACCCAAAGGTTATAGAAGCCCTTGAAACAAAAGGCTTTCATAACTGCACGCCCATTCAGGCCCTCGCGCTGCCGCTTACGCTGGCTGGTCGCGATGTTGCAGGGCAGGCGCAAACCGGTACCGGAAAAACGATGGCGTTTCTGACGTCAACGTTTCATTACCTTCTCTCTCATCCCGCGATTGATGATCGCAAGGTGAACCAACCGCGCGCGTTAATTATGGCGCCGACGCGTGAGTTAGCCGTGCAGATCCACGCCGATGCCGAGCCGCTGGCGCAGGCGACAGGTCTCAAACTGGGCCTCGCTTACGGCGGTGACGGTTATGACAAACAGCTTAAAGTGCTGGAAAGCGGCGTCGATATTCTGATCGGCACCACGGGCCGTCTGATCGACTACGCAAAACAAAATCACATCAATCTGGGCGCGATTCAGGTTGTCGTCCTCGATGAAGCCGATCGCATGTACGATCTGGGCTTTATTAAAGATATCCGCTGGTTGTTCCGCCGCATGCCGCCGGCCACTCAGCGTCTGAACATGCTGTTCTCTGCCACCCTTTCTTACCGCGTACGTGAACTGGCGTTCGAACAAATGAACAATGCCGAGTACGTTGAAGTCGAACCGGAACAGAAAACAGGTCACCGGATTAAAGAAGAGCTCTTCTATCCTTCCAATGAAGAAAAAATGCGTTTACTGCAAACGCTGATTGAAGAAGAGTGGCCGGATCGCGCCATTATTTTCGCTAACACCAAACACCGTTGCGAAGATATCTGGGGTCACCTGGCAGCCGATGGTCATCGTGTAGGTCTGCTGACAGGCGATGTGGCACAGAAAAAACGTCTGCGTATTCTCGACGAATTTACCCGGGGCGATCTGGATATCCTGGTCGCCACCGACGTTGCCGCCCGCGGTTTACACATTCCCGCCGTGACGCACGTTTTTAACTACGATCTGCCTGATGATTGCGAAGACTACGTACACCGTATTGGTCGTACCGGGCGTGCTGGCGCGAGCGGTCACTCCATCAGCCTGGCCTGCGAAGAGTACGCGCTGAATTTACCTGCAATTGAAACCTATATTGGTCACTCTATTCCGGTGAGTAAATATAACCCGGAAGCCCTGATGACCAATCTGCCTAAGCCGTTGCGCCTGACGCGCTCGCGCCCCGGCAATGGTCCGCGCCGCGCTGGTGGCGCACCGCGTAATCGTCGTCGTTCAGGTTAAAAGAATATGCTCAGCTCCACCTCGTCGCTTTATGCAGCTATCGATCTCGGTTCCAATAGTTTTCATATGCTGGTTGTACGCGAGGTGGCAGGAAGCATCCAGACGCTTACCCGCATCAAACGCAAGGTGCGTCTGGCTGCCGGGCTGAACAGTGATAACGCTCTTTCAGCAGAGGCAATGGAGCGCGGCTGGCAGTGCCTGCGCTTGTTTGCTGAACGTTTGCAGGATATTCCCCAGGCGCAAATCCGCGTAGTTGCAACGGCAACATTACGAATTGCCGTCAATGCGGGCGAGTTTATTGCCAAAGCGCAAGAAATTCTCGGTTGCCCGGTTCAGGTCATCAGTGGTGAAGAAGAAGCGCGCCTGATTTATCAGGGCGTGGCGCACACCACCGGGGGGGCGGATCAGCGTCTGGTGGTCGACATTGGTGGTGCCAGTACCGAACTGGTGACCGGCACTGGCGCACAAACCACGTCGTTATTTAGCTTGTCGATGGGCTGTGTCACCTGGCTTGAACGCTACTTTACCGATCGGAACCTGGCGCAAGAAAATTTCGACGACGCGGAAAAAGCCGCTCGCGACGTGCTGCGCCCGGTTGCTGATGAGCTTCGCTATCATGGCTGGAAAGTCTGCGTCGGCGCTTCCGGCACGGTTCAGGCATTGCAGGAAATCATGATGGCGCAAGGGATGGATGAGCGCATCACCCTGGCGAAACTTCAGCAGCTAAAACAGCGGGCAATTCACTGTGGTCGTCTCGAAGAGCTGGAAATAGAAGGGCTGACTCTCGAACGCGCGCTGGTATTCCCAAGCGGTCTGGCCATTCTGATCGCCATTTTTACTGAACTGAATATTCAGTGCATGACCCTGGCCGGTGGCGCTCTACGCGAAGGCCTGGTCTATGGAATGCTCCACCTTTCGGTTGAGCAGGATATTCGCAGCCGAACGCTACGCAACATCCAGCGTCGGTTTATGGTGGATACCGAACAGGCAAACCGGGTCGCGAATCTTGCGGCATCTTTCCTCGATCAGGTCAAGAATGAGTGGCATCTTGAACCGCTCAGCCGTGAACTGCTGACCAGCGCGTGTCTGCTCCATGAAATTGGCCTGAACGTTGATTTCAAACAGGCTCCCCAACATGCCGCTTATCTGGTTCGCAATCTGGATTTGCCAGGCTTCACGCCGGCACAGAAAAAACTGCTCGCCACACTGTTATTAAATCAGACCAACCCGGTCGATCTCTCTTCATTACATCAGCAAAACGCCGTTCCGCCGCGTGTGGCGGAGCACCTCTGTCGTCTTCTCAGACTGGCGATTATTTTTGCCGGTCGTCGTCGTGACGATCTGTTGCCTGCGATTACACTGCAGGCAACACATGAAATTCTGACATTAACGCTGCCGCCAGACTGGCTGGAACAGCATCCGCTGGGGAAAGAGTTGATTGATCAAGAAAGCCAGTGGCAAAGCTATGTCCACTGGCCTTTAGAAGTGCGTTAATCATTCACAGCCGGATGGCGGTGTAAACGCCTTATCTGGCCTGAAACTTACGATTTTTCTCTTTTCGCCGCCATCATCGCTTTCAGATTAGCCAGATGGCTTTGTCCCTTCTGCATTCGCTCTTCGGCACTTACCACTTTGCGTTCCTGCTCCCAGATGAGATCGTCCTGCGGTAACTCCAGCAGGAAGCGACTCGGTTCCGGGCGCACCAGCTCACCGTACTGACGGCGCTCTTTACACAGCGTAAAAATTAGCTCTTTTTGCGCCCGGGTGATCCCAACGTAGGCCAGTCGACGCTCTTCATCAATATTGTCTTCATCAATGCTGCTCTGGTGCGGCAGAAACCCTTCCTCCATCCCGACCATAAACACATACGGGAATTCCAGCCCTTTTGACGCGTGCAGCGTCATCAGTTGAACCTGATCCAGCTCTTCCTCGCTCTCGCCGCGCTCCATCATATCGCGCAGCGTAAAACGGGTGACAACCTGTGTGAGCGTCATTGGCTCGTCCAGCTCGCTCCCTTCCAGCATTTCAGTCATCCAGCTAAATAACTGGTTGACGTTTTTCATGCGCATCTCAGCCGCTTTTGGGCTTGGCGATGTTTCATAAAGCCATGACTCGTAATCAATCCCGTGGATGAGATCGCGTACGGCAGCGATCGGTTCACGTTCAGCCAGCCGCTGAATTTCGCCCAGCCAGTGAGTAAAACGCGTTAGTGAATCATAACCTCGCCCGGTGAGCGTCTGACTCAGTCCCATGTCAAAACTGGCGGTGAACAGGCTTTTGTTGCGCGTCATCGCCCATTCACCGAGCTTTTGCAGCGTCGCGGGGCCGATTTCTCGTTTTGGCGTATTCACAATGCGCAGGAAAGCGCTGTCATCGTCCGGATTGGTTAATACCCGTAAATAGGCCAGTAAATCCTTAATTTCCGGGCGGGAAAAAAACGACGTGCCGCCAGAGATTTTGTAAGGAATACGGTTCTGCATCAGGAATTTTTCGAACACCCGCGACTGATGATTGCCGCGATACAGAATGGCGTAATCCTTATATTCCGTTTTATTCACGAAGTGATGAGCGATCAGCTCACCGGTTACACGCTCGGCTTCATGTTCTTCATTGTTCGCACTGAGAACTTTGAGTTCTGCGCCATAACCCAGTTCGGAAAAGAGCCGCTTTTCAAAAACGTGCGGGTTGTTGGCGATAAGGATGTTCGCGGCTTTGAGGATGCGTCCGGAGGAGCGGTAGTTTTGCTCCAGTTTGATCACCTGCAACGCCGGGAAATCCTGGCTTAACAACACCAGGTTTTGCGGTCTCGCGCCACGCCACGAGTAGATCGACTGATCATCATCACCCACGACAGTGAATCGCGCCCGGCTTCCCACCAGCAGTTTCACCAGTTCATACTGACTGGTGTTGGTATCCTGGTATTCGTCCACCAGCAGATAGCGGATTTTATTCTGCCAACGCTCGCGTACCTCTTCATTGCGTTGCAACAGCAACGTCGGCAGCAGGATCAGATCGTCGAAATCAAGGACGTTACACGCTTTCATATGTGCGTCGTACAGCCCGTAGCAGTGCGCAAAGATGCGATCACGTTCGCCTTTCGCTTCAACCGCAGCCTGTGCAGGCGTTTTCAGATCGTTTTTCCAGTTCGAGATCGTTGAGATCAGCTGTTGCAACAGGACTTTATCGTCTTCAATCAGCCCTTCCGTTAGCTCTTTTAACAATGCCACCTGATCGGTATCGTCAAACAGCGAGAAATTCGACTTCATTCCTAATGCGGCATATTCACGCTTAATCACCTCCAGCCCCAGCGTGTGGAAAGTGGAGATCATTAACCCGCGCGCTTCTTTACGCCCCAGCGTCTGCCCGACACGCTCTTTCATTTCACGCGCTGCTTTGTTGGTAAAGGTGACCGCCGCAATATGCCGCGCCTGATAACCACAGCCACGAATCAAGTGCGCGATTTTATTGGTGATAACGCGTGTCTTACCGGAACCCGCGCCTGCCAGCACCAGGCAAGGTCCGGTGACGAATTCGACAGCTTGTTGTTGTCCGGGGTTTAAACGCATAAAGATCACTCAATGAAAGTCGGGAGGGGAAATTTAGAGCATGCTAGTATAGCCAGCCTCAACCACACCACTCAAGGCACGATCATGGCAAAAACCGCAGCAGCAGTGCATATCCTTGTTAAAGAAGAGAAACTGGCACTGGAACTCCTGGAACAGATTAAAAACGGCGCCGATTTTGGCAAGCTGGCAAAGAAACACTCTATCTGCCCGTCAGGTAAAAGAGGCGGCGACCTGGGGGAATTCCGTCAGGGTCAGATGGTTCCGGCGTTCGATAAAGTGGTCTTTTCCTGTCCGGTCCTGGAACCTACCGGCCCGCTGCACACCCAGTTCGGCTACCACATCATCAAGGTGTTGTACCGCAACTAATTAAAAAGCCCGGCAGTGTTAAACCCTGCCGGGCGAATTGATATTAAAAAATCATCAGAAACGCATTGAAACCCCAAAGTTCACCGTCCAGGGAGATTCAAGGTGCTGACCTTCTGAATAACTTGCATCAGCATATATTTTGGTATTTGTTTTCAGTAATGCATTGACACCAAACATGTAGATACCTCGCGCTCCACTCATGTCATTGGTAAAAGGATCATCATTTACATTGACCTCATTATCATCAATAAACTCTTGAGCGATCGCAGCCCTGGCAAAAGGCTCAATATCCACCGCGCTTAATGCGAACGAATGCCCAACCCTGACACCCGCTTCACCCACGACAGAACGTTGCGACCCGAGACGCGCATCCATCTCATTGGATAATCGGTAGTTATTCGCATTGGTGGTAAATCCCGTTACAGCAAGGTAGGGAGCCAGATAAGTATCAGCAAAATAGAAATATTTCCCGCCTTCAATATTCGCGCCAATTCCGGAAGTTGAATAATGGCCATTGGCTGCCATGCCGCTTGTCATCCGCGCATCCACATCATTACTGAAGCGATTGGCCTTCAGCACCCCCTCCAGATACTCCCCCGAATGATGCAAATAACGGGCATAGACGCCGAGTGAGTACGAATCAACACCACCTTCACCCTGACGGTCAAAATCCACTTTTGAGTGGCTGTAAGAGAAAAAACCGCCCTGTATCGCTTTACCATTACCAGTATCAACACTGTTATCAACGCCGATCGTGACGCCATTCAGAGACATTTCATAACCCGCCCCCGCAGAATTGCCAACGCGACTATCGGAGGAGGAGTAATAACCCCATATCTGATGATCCAGCGAAACATCTTGCGTCTGCGCCAGATGCTCACGCACGGCGGCCAACTCCGTTTGAAAAATAAGCGGGTCAACCGTGCCCATTGAGAGTACTGCCGCCGTGCTCGGTGTTATCACCGGTTTTGGCGTCGGTGAGGGGTCCGGCGGCATCGGCGGTATAGGCGGCGTCGGGTTTGGTGGAGTGGGTTCCGGCGGCGTTGGCGGCGTTGGCGGCGTCGGATCTGGGGGCGTTGGATTGATTTCCGGCGTTAATAACCATCCACCAGAACCATTTGCGACAAGCTGATACTCGTATGTCCCCACATCCACAACACCGCCTTTGTTTGCCAAACTGAAATTTGCATTACCCCCGCCGGTTTGGATTATCTGCAAATCAGACATTGAGCCTGGATTTGCGCCACTATCGGAAACATAGACATTAAAATTACCGTTTGCCTCTCCCGTCACGCTCAGGAAATCGGACTGGCCGCCCGCCAGATTGGTATTCATGTAAAACAATCCGGAGCCACTAAGCGAAGTCAGTGTCAATCTCGAAAACGATTGAGCAGAAGAAGGCGTATAAATAATTGCTCCGCCATTCATATTCATGGCAGTAAATTGATAATTATTGATAGCGGAGGGTATTCTTTTTAAGAATAGCATGCCTGATGTTTGTACATTGGCATTTTTAGTATTGGCATCGCTACTCACGACTACCGCACCACTGTTATTAATACTAAGCGTTCCTTTCAAGATAAGGGGGGATTGTATCGTTGAGGAATACTTTGTGGCATATTGCCCTACAAACATATTACCACTCACGCTGGTATCTTCGACAACGCCCCCCTCCAGGCTTGCCGAACCGCCCGAATTTACGACCAGACCTTTTGAATAGGCGATATCATGATCATATCCGTCAGGATAACCAGCAAAATAGAATGCGCCGTCGTTTATAACCGTTCCCGTATCAATACCGCCAATGTTATAAAGATGACCACTGTCAACAATAGTATTTTTTGCAATTCCTGTCGCTAAAAATAAATTTCCGCCGGAAATGACGGCATTGTTAATGTTAGCTGGAAAATTTCCATAACTGGTATGTATAACAGAGACGGTCCCTTTTATCTTCCAGTTGTTCGCGTCCGCGTCTCTGCCCAGAAATGCAAGACCGCCTTGCTCAACGAGGGCATTATTTGAGAACCCCCTTTCGAGCTCCGTATTGGCGAGCTGAAGATTCCCACTCAGACCCGGAGCCGGATAGTATTGAAGGTTAACATAAACGCCACCTGACTTTATTATCGTCCTTTCATCCAAAGAGTGTTTATTCTGCATGACGCCATAAACAACGGAATTATTTGCTACGCCAGCTAACGTTACCAACAGCATGGGCTGAGAGTAATAGTTTTCTTTGGTGGTCGGGGAATCGGCTAGCACCTGCGTGTTATTCACTACACCATATGTAGCACTAAATACGATACTATTTTTCCCATGAATAACTGTACTGTTTGCTACGCCACTCTGGGTGACTTCAACAATACCATTATCAAGCACCATGGTATTATTAGCTGTGCCACCCGCGTAAATATTCTGCAGGCCGCCATTGATGACTGTGGAATGATTCGTTACGCCACCATCACTCACAGCCTGCCAACCATTTTCAATAATACGGGTATTATTCGCCGTCCCATAAACCTTTTGTGTGCGTGAATAAACCGGGTCACCAACTACTTCATTATTCACAGTTTGACCAGGTTTAACCACGAAGGTAGAAGCCAGTGAATGCGGAACAATCCATGACCAACATGAAAAGTGAAGGACTACAGCTATTCTGCAAGCGTTCATGGTTTCTATCCGACTAAAACGATGAATCGAAGTATAGCCTGCGTTTCGCTTCCCAATGTCATAAGAAGGAGGTGCTAACATACAGTGATATATACAGAGAAATACAGGCAAATCCGTAAAAAAACCGCGCAGGCTGAGCATGCGCGGTTAGGAGATGAGATAAAGGGTACAGGCACCGACGCCTGTATCTTATCTGAGGAAATTAACCCGCAACTGCGATACGCTTCATATCCGTCATATAACCACGCAGTTTTTTACCCACTTGCTCAATCGCATGGCTGCGAATGGCTTCGTTCACATCACGCAACTGAGCATTGTCGACGGCACCTTCCGCAATCGCCTGACCGAGATCGCCGGTCTGCAGGGTCGTCATGAACTCTTTCAGCAGCGGTACACAAGCGTAAGAGAACAGATAGTTACCGTATTCGGCGGTATCTGAAATCACTACGTTCATTTCATACAGACGCTTACGGGCGATGGTGTTGGCAATCAGCGGCAGCTCATGCAGCGATTCATAGTAAGCAGATTCTTCGATGATGCCGGAATCCACCATGGTTTCGAACGCCAGCTCAACACCGGCTTTCACCATTGCGATCATCAGTACGCCCTTATCGAAGTACTCTTGCTCACCGATTTTGCCGTCAAACTGCGGGGCGGTTTCGAACGCGGTTTTACCGGTCTCTTCACGCCAGGTCAGCAGTTTTTTATCGTCGTTAGCCCAGTCCGCCATCATTCCGGAAGAGAATTCCCCGGAGATGATGTCGTCCATGTGTTTCTGGAACAGCGGCGCCATAATCTCTTTCAGTTGTTCGGACAGTGCATACGCACGCAGTTTCGCCGGGTTGGACAAACGATCCATCATCAGCGTAATACCGCCCTGTTTCAGGGCTTCGGTGATGGTTTCCCAGCCGAACTGAATCAGTTTTTCCGCGTATGCCGGGTCGGTCCCTTCTTCCACCAGCTTGTCGAAGCACAGCAGAGAACCGGCCTGCAACATGCCGCACAGAATGGTCTGTTCACCCATCAGATCTGATTTCACTTCCGCAACGAATGAAGACTCCAGTACCCCCGCACGGTGACCACCGGTCGCCGCGGCCCAGGCCTTCGCAATCGCCATACCTTCACCTTTCGGATCGTTTTCCGGGTGAACGGCAATCAGCGTCGGAACACCAAAACCACGCTTGTATTCTTCACGAACTTCTGTACCCGGGCACTTCGGCGCTACCATCACCACGGTAATGTCTTTACGGATCTGCTCGCCCACTTCAACGATGTTGAAGCCGTGGGAGTAGCCCAGCGCCGCACCGTCTTTCATCAGCGGCTGCACGGAACGCACTACATCGGAGTGCTGTTTGTCCGGCGTCAGGTTAACCACCAGATCCGCCTGCGGGATCAGCTCTTCGTAAGTTCCGACTTTGAAGCCGTTTTCGGTCGCTTTACGCCAGGACGCGCGCTTCTCGGCAATCGCTTCTTTACGCAGCGCATAAGAAATATCCAAACCGGAATCACGCATGTTCAGGCCCTGGTTCAGACCCTGCGCGCCACAGCCGACGATGACCACTTTTTTACCCTGAAGGTAGCTCGCGCCGTCGGCGAATTCGTCGCGGCCCATAAAGCGACATTTACCCAGCTGAGCCAACTGCTGGCGCAGATTCAGTGTGTTGAAGTAGTTAGCCATGGTGATTCCTCGTGATGTTATGTTGTCGTGCTTATTATTCGGTTCGCGTATGCGAGAATGAACCCACTATATGACAGGAAATTTATTGCGGAAATTGATATATTCACAACGTCATGTTGCAATATCTGCAATGTAAAAAGAGGGGTGCGGAAACCGTGGATTTACGTGATTTGAAATTATTCCTGCATCTGGCGGAAAGCCGTCATTTTGGCCGCAGTGCGCGAGCCATGCACGTCAGTCCCTCTACGCTTTCACGGCAAATCCAGCGCCTCGAAGAGGATCTCGGGCAGGCGTTGTTTGTACGTGATAATCGTACGGTCACACTCACCGAAGCGGGAGAAGAGTTGCGGACATTTGCCCAGCAAACGCTGTTGCAGTACCAGCAACTGCGCCACACTCTCGATCAGCAAGGTCCGTCACTCTCCGGAGAACTGCATATCTTCTGCTCCGTCACAGCGGCTTACAGCCATCTGCCGCCCATCCTCGACAGATTTCGTGCCGGACACCCTTCGGTAGAAATCAAACTCACCACCGGTGATGCTGCCGATGCCATGGAAAAAGTCGTCACTGGCGAAGCCGATCTGGCAATTGCCGGAAAGCCAGAAACGTTGCCAGCCGCAGTCGCGTTTTCGATGCTGGAAAATCTGGCTGTGGTATTAATCGCCCCGGCGCTTCCCTGCCCGGTACGAAATCAGGTTTCTGTCGATAAACCCGACTGGTCAACGGTGCCCTTTATCATGGCCGATCAGGGGCCGGTGCGTCGGCGCATTGAACTGTGGTTTCGTCGCCACAAAATCAGTAATCCGCAGATTTACGCCACCGTCGGCGGTCATGAAGCGATGGTATCCATGGTGGCGCTCGGTTGTGGTGTCGCATTACTGCCTGAAGTGGTGCTGGAAAACAGCCCTGAACCGGTACGCAACCGCGTAATGATTCTGGATCGCAGCGATGAGAAAACCCCGTTTGAACTTGGCGTTTGCGCACAAAAAAAGCGGCTACACGAGCCGCTTATTGATGCATTCTGGAAGATTTTGCCCAACCATTAATCCATTGCCGGATGGCGGCGTAAACGCCTTATCCGGCCTACTCGACACGTTAATTCCTTTGCCGGATGACGGCGCGAGCGCCTTATCCGGCCTACATGTAATATCGTAGGCCTGATAAGCGTAGCGCCATCAGGCATTACCCCGCATTATCCCGCAAGAAAAAACCTGAACGCCGGGTTGTTCGTCTCATCGTGACATTCATAGCCCAGCTCCTGCAGTCTCGATTCGAAATCCGGCTCGTGATCGCCCAGTTCGAACGCCGCCAGCACGCGGCCATAGTCGGTGCCGTGGCTGCGGTAATGGAACAGAGAGATATTCCAGTGGGTTCCCAGGGTGTGCAAAAACTTGAGCAGCGCGCCCGGTGATTCCGGGAACTCGAAGCTAAACAGCCGCTCCTGTAGCGGTTTCGACGGACGCCCACCAACCATATAGCGCACATGCAGCTTCGCCATTTCGTCGTCAGAGAGATCGACCACGCTATAGCCACCGTCGCGAAGCAGATTCAGGATTTCGATACGTTCTTCCATACCCCTGCTCAGCCGGACGCCAACAAAAATGCAGGCGTCTTTATCGTCGGCAAAGCGGTAATTAAACTCAGTGACCGAGCGACCGCCCAGCAACTGGCAAAACTTCAAGAAGCTCCCCTTTTCTTCCGGAATGGTCACCGCCAGCAGCGCTTCACGCTGTTCGCCCAGCTCACACCGCTCGGAAACGTAGCGCAGACCGTGGAAATTGACGTTCGCGCCGGAAAGAATATGCGCCAGACGTTCACCGCGGATGTTGTGCTGGGCGACATATTTTTTCATTCCCGCCAACGCCAGCGCGCCGGAAGGCTCCGCCACTGCGCGCACATCTTCGAACAAATCTTTCATCGCCGCGCATATCGCATCGCTATCCACGGTGATGATGTCGTCGAGATATTCCTGGCACAGCCGGAAGGTTTCATCGCCAATGCGCTTCACCGCCACACCTTCCGCAAACAAACCGACGCGCGGAAGATCGACCGGATGGCCCGCTTCCAGCGCCGCCTTCAGGCAGGCGGAATCTTCCGCTTCTACGGCGATCACCTTGATTTGCGGCATCAGTTGTTTGATCAGTACCGCGACACCCGCCGCCAGACCGCCGCCGCCAACCGGCACAAATACGCGATCAAGGTGTGCGTCCTGCTGGAGTAACTCCAGCGCCAGCGTCCCTTGACCCGCAATCACCATCGGATGATCAAACGGCGGAACCCAGGTAAACCCTTGCTGCTGCGAAAGCTCGATCGCTTTGGCTTTCGCTTCATCAAAGTTTGCACCGTGCAACAGAACTTCCCCGCCGAAGCCGCGAACGGCATCGACTTTGATATCTGCCGTCGCAACAGGCATCACGATCAGCGCCTTTACACCCAGACGAGCGGAGGAAAACGCCACGCCCTGAGCGTGGTTGCCCGCAGACGCGGTGATCACCCCGTGGGCTTTTTGCTCCTCGGTCAGCCCTGCCATCATCGCGTAAGCACCGCGAAGCTTGAAACTGTGAACCGGCTGTCGGTCTTCGCGCTTCACGAGAATAACGTTATCAAGGCGCGACGAGAGCTTTTCCATTACTTGCAGCGGTGTCACCTGCGCTGCTTCATACACCGGCGCACGGAGTACCGCACGCAGATACTCCGCCCCTTCCGGGGCGGCAGAAAGAGGTTGCGATTCGGCCATTATCAACCTCCCAGCTTCGATTTATCGCGTACCGCGCCTTTATCTGCGCTGGTCGCCAGGCTCGCATAGGCGCGCAGGGCAAACGAAACCTGACGTTGACGATCTTTTGGCGTCCAGGCTTTATCGCCGCGCGCTTCCTGTGCTTCACGACGCGCGGCAATTTCCGCGTCGCTCAGTTGCAACTGAATGCTACGATTCGGAATATCAATAGCTATCATGTCACCATCTTCAATGATCGCGATATTGCCGCCGCTGGCCGCTTCCGGTGAGACATGTCCAATGGAAAGACCTGAAGTACCGCCAGAGAAACGTCCATCCGTGATCAACGCGCAGGCTTTGCCAAGTCCCATGGATTTCAGGAAAGTGGTCGGATAGAGCATTTCCTGCATCCCCGGCCCACCTTTTGGCCCTTCGTAGCGAATCACCACCACATCGCCTGCCACCACTTTACCGCCGAGAATGGCGTCAACGGCCTCATCCTGGCTTTCATACACTTTGGCCGGGCCGGTGAATTTAAGGATGCTGTCATCCACACCGGCTGTTTTTACAATACAACCGTTTTCCGCGAAGTTACCGTAAAGCACCGCCAGGCCACCGTCTTTACTGTAAGCATGTTCCAGTGAACGGATGCAGCCTTCAGCGCGATCGTCATCCAGTGAATCCCAGCGACAATCCTGCGAGAACGCCTCGGTCGTACGGATACCAGCCGGCCCTGCGCGGAACATCTGTTTTACAGCATCATCCTGGGTAACGGTGATGTCGTACTGCTCAAGCGTTTGCGGCAGCGTCAGCCCCAGCACGTTTTTCACGTCCCGGTTTAACAGTCCCGCGCGATCCAGTTCGCCCAGAATTCCCAGTACGCCGCCCGCCCGGTGCACGTCTTCCATGTGGTACTTCTGCGTACTTGGCGCTACTTTGCACAGTTGCGGCACTTTGCGGGACAGCTTGTCGATATCGCTCATGGTGAAGTCGATTTCCGCTTCCTGCGCCGCCGCCAGCAGATGCAGTACGGTGTTGGTGGACCCGCCCATGGCGATATCCAGGGTCATGGCGTTTTCAAATGCGGCTTTACTGGCGATGCTGCGCGGCAGCGCGGAGGCGTCATTCTGTTCGTAGTAACGCTTAGTCAGTTCGACAATGCGCTTCCCGGCATTGAGGAACAACTGTTTACGATCGGCGTGGGTCGCCAGCAGAGAACCATTACCCGGTTGCGACAACCCCAACGCTTCGGTCAGACAGTTCATTGAGTTCGCGGTAAACATCCCGGAACATGACCCACAGGTTGGGCAGGCGGAACGTTCAACCTGACTGCTCTGCTCGTCAGAGACTTTCGGATCCGCGCCCTGAATCATTGCATCAACCAGATCCAGCTTGATGATTTTGTCAGAAAGCTTGGTTTTCCCGGCTTCCATTGGTCCGCCAGAAACGAAAATGACCGGAATATTCAGGCGCAGGGAAGCCATCAGCATCCCTGGGGTGATTTTGTCGCAGTTGGAGATACAGACCATCGCGTCGGCGCAATGGGCATTAACCATGTACTCAACGGAGTCAGCGATCAGCTCGCGCGATGGCAGTGAATAGAGCATGCCCCCGTGCCCCATAGCGATACCATCATCCACCGCAATGGTGTTGAACTCTTTAGCCACGCCGCCGGAGGCTTCGATCTGCTCAGCAACCAGCTTACCGAGATCGCGCAGGTGGACGTGCCCCGGCACAAACTGGGTGAACGAGTTAACAACGGCAATGATCGGTTTGCCAAAATCAGCATCGGTCATTCCGGTTGCGCGCCACAGCGCGCGGGCTCCTGCCATATTACGGCCATGAGTGGTGGTGGCGGAACGGTACTTAGGCATGCGTTATTTACTCCCGTCTGACTATTTAGCGGGACGGTGCGTGCCGTCCCAAATTTATGCTTAGTGATTAACCTGATCCAACCAGCCCCATTTATCTTCAGTCTCTCCCGTGAACAGACCGAAGAAGGCTTTCTGGATGCGTTTGGTGAGCGGACCACAGCGGCCTTCGCCGACCTGGATGCCGTCAACGCTACGTACCGGAGTGATTTCCGCCGCTGTACCGGACATAAACACTTCGTCCGCCAGATACAGAGATTCACGGGACAGCACCTGTTCACGCACTTCAATACCCAGATCTTTCGCCAGTTTAATGATCGCATCACGGGTGATCCCCGGCAGGGCGGAAGAGGTAAACGGCGGAGTAAACAGCACGCCATCCTTCACTTCGAACAGGTTCTCACCCGCGCCTTCAGAGATATAACCATTCACATCGAGCGCAATCCCTTCCTGATAGCCATGACGACGTGCTTCACTACCAACCAACAGTGAGGAAAGGTAGTTACCGCCCGCTTTGGCGGCTGTCGGGATGGTATTAGGCGCGGCGCGATTCCAGGAAGAGACCATTGCATCGATCCCCTGCTCCAGCGCTTCCGCGCCCAGATATGCCCCCCATGGGAATGCGGCAATAATGACATCGGTGGTGTATCCCGGAGGCGGGTTGACCCCCATACCGACATCGCCAACAAACACCAGCGGACGAATGTAGGCGCTGGTCAGATTATTTTTACGGATCACTTCACGGCAGGCTTCCATCAGTTCATCCACGCTCTGGGAGACCGGGAAACGATAAATTTTGGCTGAGTCATGCAGGCGCTGCATATGTTCACGATGACGGAACACCACCGGCCCTTTGTGCGAATCATAGCAACGGATGCCTTCAAAGACAGACGTACCGTAATGCAGCGCGTGGGACATCACGTGGACTTTTGCGTCTTCCCAACGAACCATCTCGCCATTGAACCAAATGTAATCAGCTTTTTTTGTCGTCATTTTTTATTCCTGTCGCGCTTAAGCGCGGATTTGTTGTGATGTGGTTGTGCTCTGGCAGATGGCGACATGTGCCACATCGACCAGTTTACTTAACTGACTAAACAGTAAGTCGACCGACCGCGGACTGGCAACGGTCAATTCGATATTTATATTCTGTGCATCGCTGGCGGCTTCCATGTTCATGGCGCACACCTGAAAACCGCGATGGCGGACCACGCGTAAAACACGCTCCAGTGTTTCCGGGTTAAAACGAGCTTCTACGGCGACCTGATGTTGCATCATGATAATTTCTCCAGCATTTCAGAGTTGCTGGCGCCAGGCGGCACCAGAGGCCAGACATTCTCAAGTTCGTCGATTGAGACATGAAGCAGGTATGGCCCATCACTGTTCAGCATGGTGTCGAGTGCTGCTTCAACCTGGTCTTTACGGGTGATGTGTTGGCCAGGAATGCCGAAGGCGCTGGCTAACATGAGGAAATCGGGATTATCGGTAAGAGTGGTTTCGCTATATCGTTCCTGAAAAAACAGTTGCTGCCATTGCCGAACCATTCCTAAGCGTTGGTTATCCAGTAAAACGATCTTCAGCGGTAACTTTTTGCGTTTCACGGTGCCCAGCTCTTGAACATTCATCATGAAGGAGCCGTCACCGGAGATACAGATAACCGTATCATTCGGTCGCGCAACCTGCGCGCCAACGGCAGCCGGTAAACCAAAACCCATCGTGCCTAACCCGCTGGATGTGATGAAATTCTCCGGACGGCTATAGGTCATATGCTGTGCAGACCACATCTGGTGCTGGCCCACATCCGTCGTAACGACACAGTCGACTGGTTTACGTTCTGACAATTGTTTCAGCAGCAGCGGCGCATAGATGGACTCGCCAGGATGATCGTAGCGCCAGGTATGTTCAGCACGCAGTTCAGCATTACGCTGTCGCCATTCATCGATCTCGATCGCTTGCTGCAACGCTGGCAACAATGCGTTCAGATCGCCCTGCAACGCCACATGCGCCTGACGCAGCTTGTTCAGCTCGGCCGGATCGATATCCATGTGGATTACGCTGGCATGCGGCGCAAACGTGTTCAGTTTGCCCGTCACCCGGTCATCAAAACGTGCGCCTACCGCAATCAGTAAATCGCACTCCTGTACCGCGAAGTTCGCCGCTTTGGTGCCATGCATACCCAGCATTCCCAGATAATACGGATAATCGGCTTCGACCGCGCCCAGACCTTTCAGTGTGCAGGTCACCGGCATTTGCGTTACTGCGATAAACTCACGCAGCGTCGGAACTGCCTGCGCCATACCGACGCCTCCGCCAACGTACAGCATTGGCTTGTGCGCCTGGGACAGCATTTTTCGCGCCAGCTCAACGTCAGCATGGGGGAAGGCGGGAGTATTTTCGACAGTAGTGAAATACGGTTCCAGTGTTCCACTGGCTAACTGAATATCTTTCGGGATATCAACCAGAACAGGTCCTGGTCGACCGGAGTTTGCTACCTCGAACGCCTCAGCCATGATGCGTGGCAGTTCTTCCAGAGACTGCACCAGGAAACTGTGCTTGGTACAAGCCAGCGACAACCCTAATACATCCACTTCCTGAAACGCGTCGGTGCCGATGAAAGGTGCAGCAACCTGACCGGTGATCGCCACAACAGGAACAGAATCTAACAGTGCATCGGCAAGTCCGGTGATCAGGTTGGTTGCTCCCGGACCTGACGTAGCGATACAGACACCGGTTTTGCCGGTAGCGCGCGCATAACCGATGGCCGCCATTGCCGCGCCCTGTTCATGCCGGCACAGAAGGTGTTCCACACCACCGTCGTACAACGCATCGTATACCGGCATAATTGCGCCGCCGGGATAGCCGAAAACCGTCTCGACTCCCTGCGCACGCAACGCATGTACCACCCACTGTGCTCCATTCATAGTGACTTCCCCGCCGTCAATCTGGAGAAGCAGTATTTTATGCTGTTATTCATATTCCACTCCTCTGTTGTGTTTTTTAAGGTCAAAAAAAACCCCCGGACCTTTCGGTGCGGGGGTCTTAGTTCGTTAAGGCTTTATTTTTAAGCCTTTCCTCGTCCAAGTGCAGCCCCGCACGGTGGGATAATAATCACCACCACGCTAATCACGACCAGGCTAATCACTCGTAGAAGGGCTGTCATTTTTGTCTGTTCTTGCATCTTGTTCGAAGGAATGCTTAAAGAGTTATCATAAATTTCGCCAATAGCACAAGATTTTTTTATTCTCATTTTTCTGATTCAGTTTACGGTTTAACGAAAAATGGTTGTTTTTTATAGGGAAAAAAAAGATTGAGAAAATTTCACTTTCGGGGTCGCAATAATTGCCTTTTTAGTCAAAGTGACAGGTTAAAAAAACGAATGCGAGTCGCCTTCAGTGAAACAGCAAAATCAATGAAATTGCATTAAAAAATACCGAATGCGCATCGAATAAGAACCAATTGACTGAATCCTGAAATACTCAACTTCGACATAATGGTGACATCTGGAGGAGTTATGTCACTGTCTATTGTCCATACGCGAGCGGCGCTGGGTGTTAACGCGCCGGCAATTACCATCGAAGTCCATATCAGCAACGGTCTGCCTGGTTTAACGCTGGTGGGATTACCGGAAACCACTGTCAAAGAGGCGCGCGACCGGGTACGTAGCGCAATCATTAATAGCGGATATGAATTCCCCGCGAAGAAAATCACTATCAATCTGGCACCTGCCGATCTTCCCAAAGAAGGGGGAAGGTATGATCTACCTATTGCTGTCGCGCTTCTGGTGGCCTCTGAACAGCTTACAACCCATAAGCTCGACCAATATGAGTTGGTAGGTGAATTAGCGCTTACAGGTGCGTTACGTGGCGTCCCTGGCGCGATATCCAGCGCAACGGAAGCAATCGGAGCAGGAAGAGGCATTATTGTTTCATATGAGAATGAGGACGAGGTTGGACTGATTGATAGCGAAGATTGCCTGATTGCAGACCATCTGCAGGCCGTCTGTGCATTTCTGGAAGGAAAGCAAAACCTTAACCGTCCGACAACCCGTAATGTTTTACCCCATACCCCCTCTGACGATCTCAGCGATATCATTGGCCAGGAACAAGGGAAACGCGGCGTTGAAATTACCGCAGCAGGCGGGCATAACCTACTGTTGATTGGCCCTCCTGGTACGGGAAAAACGATGCTCGCCAGTCGTCTTAATGGGCTGTTACCGCCGCTGAGTAATGAAGAAGCCCTGGAGAGTGCGGCAATTCTCAGTCTGGTCAACTCAACCAACGTGCAAAAACAGTGGAAACAACGGCCTTTTCGTTCGCCGCATCATAGTGCCTCTCTGACAGCGATGGTTGGAGGCGGTTCGATCCCTGCACCTGGGGAAATTTCATTAGCCCACAATGGCATCTTATTTCTTGATGAACTGCCTGAGTTTGAGCGGCGTACCCTGGATGCTTTACGCGAACCCATCGAATCTGGCCAGATTCATCTTTCACGTACGCGAGCGAAAATTACCTACCCCGCGCGCTTTCAGTTAGTTGCGGCGATGAACCCCAGTCCAACCGGGCACTATCAGGGCAGCCATAATCGATGTACGCCTGAGCAGACATTACGGTATCTCAGCAAACTTTCCGGACCTTTTTTGGACCGTTTTGATCTTTCACTTGAGATACCTCTTCCGCCAAAAGGGATGCTCAGTCAAACAGCGATAAAAGGCGAAAGCAGTAGTACGGTTAAACAGCGAGTGATTGCCGCACAAACACGGCAGTATCAGCGGCAAGGCAAGCTAAACGCGCTTTTGCAGAACAAGGAAATCCGTGAATATTGCCCGTTGGCACATGAGGATTCTCAGTGGCTTGAGGAGACGCTCATCCACCTGGGTTTGTCTATTCGGGCATGGCAACGATTAGTGAAAGTATCAAGGACAATTGCCGATCTGGAGCAAGCTGAACACATAACACGACGACATTTACAGGAAGCGGTCTGTTACCGGGCTATCGACCGTCTGCTCGCACACCTGCAGAAACAACTGACATGAAAAAAGGGCTTACGCCCTTTTTTATTAATCATCAGACTCTGTGTAGTCTTCCGCGCCTTCCATCTGCGGTTTACCGCCAGACAGAGTATGGAAACGTTTTGGACGCTTGATACGCGTCATGTATTTTGACCATACACGTTCCGCCTCGGTCACCGGTTCACGTTCACCACGGCATACCGCAACAAAGAGTTTCTCTTCCTCGGTAACCGGTTCACGCTTACCCAGATCCAGCTCGTTGAAGGCATAACCATGACGCTCAAGCAGTTGTGCCTCTTTGATGGTGAAATCACCATGACGGGAGAATCCGCGTGGATAATATTTGTTGTCGAAATATCGATTAGTCGTCGTAAAGCTTTCCGCCATCCTGCACGCTCCTAATTCTTTGGCCGAGCTATTTATGGCGCGGAGTATTAGTTACGCTTGACAGAGTGTAAAACAAAACATTTAAATCATAACGACAAATAATTTTGCGGAGAGCACTGTGGATACGGAATTGTTAAAAACTTTCCTGGAAGTTAGCCGAACGCGCCACTTTGGCCGGGCTGCGGAAGCGCTCTACCTGACTCAGTCAGCAGTCAGCTTTCGCATAAGACAGCTGGAAAACCAACTCGGTGTGAATCTCTTTACCCGCCACAGGAATAATATCCGCTTAACGGCTGCTGGCGAGAAGCTTCTGCCTTATGCTGAGACGTTAATGAATACATGGCAGGCGGCTCGTAAAGAGGTCGCCCACACATCACGACACAATGAGTTCTCTATCGGTGCCAGCGCTTCTCTGTGGGAGTGTATGCTAAATGGCTGGCTGGGACGTTTATATCAGTCCCAGGAGGCCCAGAACAGTCTGCAATTCGAGGCCCGTATTGCACAGCGCCAATCGCTGGTTAAACAGTTGCATGAGCGTCAGCTTGACCTGCTGATCACCACTGAAGCACCCAAAATGGATGAGTTTAGCAGTCAACTACTGGGGTATTTCACACTGGCTTTATATTGCTCCACGCCTTCAACATTAAAAGATTCCCTGAATTACTTGCGATTAGAGTGGGGACCTGACTTCCAACAAAATGAAGTTGGGTTAATTGCCGCAGATGAAATTCCGGTACTAACCACCAGTTCTGCAGAACTCGCCAGGCAGCAGCTACACGCACTAAATGGTTGCACCTGGTTGCCTACAACCTGGGCCAAAGAAAAGGGTGGGTTGCATACCGTTGCAGATAGTTCAACGCTTTCACGTCCGTTGTACGCTATTTGGCTGCAAAATAGTGATAAACATGCACTTATTAAAGATCTGCTAAAGAACAATGTACTGGAAGAGTAAGTGAAAATGCCATTGGCAAGGATGCCAAAGCAAGAGCAAAGAATGGCTGTTGTTTGGTGTTTAACAGACAAAAAAAATCCTTAGCAAATGCTAAGGATTATTTTCTGGCAGGGGCGGAGAGACTCGAACTCCCAACACCCGGTTTTGGAGACCGGTGCTCTACCAATTGAACTACGCCCCTA
>OKVW01000232.1_pt1 | contig 36758 bp, 36 predicted proteins | sample 1606991 | NCBI WGS metagenome assembly OKVW01 (sample SAMN03281021, study PRJEB24777) | human gut metagenome | isolation source: fecal sample PR177 from 1 month old male Malay infant, vaginal delivered... | reverse complement strand
CCATGAATGTAGAACGTCCAGAGGCCAGGTCGTCCGCCGCGCCGACACGGGTAAAAATACGATCGACAGGGCCAATTTCCACTTTCTGTGCCGGGACATAGCTGCCGATATACGCCAGTAGCGCAATTAATGCCGTCTGGCGCATATAGGTACTCTTACCGCCCATGTTTGGCCCGGTGATTATCAGCATTCTGCGTTGCGGCGAGAGGTCCAGCGGGTTGGCAATAAACGGCTCGTTCAATACCTGTTCCACCACCGGATGGCGGCCTTCAGTAATATGAATGCCGGGTTTATCGCTAAAGGTTGGACAGGTGTAGTTCAGCGTACAGGCACGCTCGGCAAGGTTCACCAGCACGTCGAGTTCCGCCAGCGCGTTAGCGCTCTGTTGCAATTCCGCCAGATGTGGCAGCAGCAGATCGAACAGTTCGTCATAAAGCTGTTTTTCCAGCGCCAGCGCTTTGCCTTTGGAGGTCAGAACCTTATCTTCATACTCTTTAAGTTCAGGGATGATGTATCGTTCGGCATTTTTCAACGTCTGACGACGAACGTAGTTGATGGGTGCCAGATGACTTTGCCCACGGCTAATCTGGATGTAATAACCGTGGACGGCGTTGAAGCCAACCTTTAGGGTATCCAGTCCGGTACGTTCACGTTCGCGAATTTCCAGCCTGTCGAGATAGTCGGTTGCGCCATCGGCCAGCGCCCGCCATTCATCAAGCTCTTCATTGTATCCCGGAGCGATCACGCCGCCATCGCGGACCAGCACTGGCGGTGCCTCGATAATTGCGCGCTCAAGCAGTTCACGCAGCTCAGTGAATTCGCCCATTTTTTCGCGCAGCGTCTGTACGGGGGCGCTGTTCACCGATTCCAGTTGAGCGCGTAACGCCGGCAACTGCTGGAAGGCGTGACGCATACGGGCGAGATCGCGCGGGCGGGCAGTGCGCAGCGCCAGACGGGCAAGAATACGTTCCAGATCGCCGACCTGACGCAGTACGGGTTGCAGTTCGCTGGTGGCGTCCTGTAACGATCCTATGGTCTGTTGGCGTTCAGTCAGGATTTTCGTGTCACGCACCGGCATGTGTAACCAGCGTTTAAGCATACGGCTGCCCATCGGCGTTACGGTGCAGTCGAGCACCGAGGCCAGCGTATTTTCCACACCGCCTGCCAGATTCTGGGTGATCTCCAGATTGCGGCGCGTCGCGGCATCCATAATGATGCTGTCCTGCTGACGCTCCATGGTGATAGAGCGAATATGCGGCAGGGATGTGCGCTGCGTATCTTTAACGTACTGCAACAGGCAGCCCGCGGCGCACAGTCCGCGTGGGGCATTTTCAACGCCGAAGCCAATCAGATCGCGGGTCCCGAACTGTAGGTTCAGTTGCTGACGCGCGGTATCAATTTCAAATTCCCATAGCGGGCGGCGGCGTAATCCGCGACGACCTTCAATGAGCGCCATTTCGGCGAAATCTTCTGCATACAGCAATTCGGCCGGATTGGTGCGCTGCAGTTCGGCAGCCATCGTTTCGCGATCGGCCGGTTCGCTCAGGCGAAAACGACCGGAACTGATGTCCAGGGTGGCATAACCGTAACCTTTACTGTCCTGCCAGATGGCAGCCAGAAGATTGTCCTGACGCTCCTGTAACAGCGCTTCATCGCTGATGGTACCTGGCGTGACGATGCGCACGACCTTACGCTCAACCGGGCCTTTACTGGTCGCCGGATCGCCAATCTGTTCGCAAATGGCGACAGATTCTCCCTGATTGACCAGTTTGGCGAGATAGTTTTCAACCGCATGATGGGGAATGCCCGCCATCGGGATAGGTTCGCCTGCGGAGGCGCCCCGCTTCGTCAGTGAAATATCAAGCAATTGCGACGCACGTTTCGCATCGTCATAAAAGAGTTCGTAGAAGTCGCCCATGCGGTAGAAAAGCAGGATCTCCGGGTGCTGAGCTTTCAGCTTGAGATACTGCTGCATCATCGGAGTGTGGGAGTCGAGGTTATCGATTGTACTCATGGAGTTGTGTCCAGTTCCCTGAATGTAAATGGATTGCGATCTTTTTCGTTTTCGTTGTTATCACATAAGGGGCACATGATAACGGAGATACGCATTTCAAGGAAAGTGAGGATCGTCGACTTCTCGATCCTCTTTGCATTTCAGAATGTTACACGGATTGTGATTGTCGCATTTCTGAACGCCGATCGTGTAATACGGCATAAACAAACGCTGCGATAAAGAAAAGCGTAAACAACACGACGATCGTAGGGGCGGGGGCGCTGTCGAGGAAAAAAGAGAGATAAACGCCCAAAAATGAGGTGAGCACCGCGAGTCCTGTCGCCAGTAGCAGCGCCCGGGCAAAGCGTCGGGTGAGCAACACAGCAATCGCACCTGGGGCTATCAGCAATGAGATCGACAAAATGATCCCAACCGATTTCAGCGTGGCTACGATGGTTAATGCAATCATGCACAGTAATCCATAATGTAACAACGTCGTGTTAAGCCCACTGGCTTTCGCCTGGTGCGGATCGAAGGCGTGGAGCAGCAGATCTTTCCATTTCAGGGTGATGATGAGCGCGATTGCGAGGGCGATCAGCGCCGTTTGCAGAATGTCGTTGAGCGAGATGCCCAGCATGTCGCCGAACAGGATGTGGTCGAGATGAACCTCTGACTGGATGGAGACATAAAGCACCAGCCCGGCGCCAAACATCCCGGAGAAGACGATCCCCATGATGGTGTCGCGTTTGATCCGGCTATTGTCGTCGAGATAGCCGGTCGCGATGGCGGAGAACAGGCCTGCGATAAATGCACCGATCGCCAGCGGAATACCGACGATATACGCCAGCACAATGCCCGGAAAGACCGCATGGCTCATGGCATCCCCCATTAATGCCCAGCCTTTCAGGACCAGAAATACCGACAGTAAGGCGCAAGGAATCGCCACGATGGCAGAAATGGTAAGCGCGTTCACCATAAAGTCGAACTGGAAAGGTTCCAGTAACGTGTTTAAGGACATGACGGCTCCTTACTGCGTGCTCGACGACGATTCGCCAGCAAACCGTGTTTGGGGGCGAAAACGAATGTCAGCAGGAACAATAACGTTTGCAGGACCACGATAATCCCGCCGGTGGCCCCGTCGAGCCAATAGCTGAGCCAGGCACCGAAGAAGCTGGTCAAGCTGCCTATTGCGACGGCGAGGATAAGTAAACGCGGAAAGCGGTCGGTCAACAGCCAGGCGGTGGCTCCAGGCGTCACCACCAGGCAGATAACCAGAAATGCGCCTACGGTTTGTAGCGCGGCAACAGTAGAGACTGACAGCAGGGTGAAAAAGAGCAGCTTCAGACGCCCCGGATTCAGGCCAATGGATCGGGCATGGTTTTCATCGAAGAAGGTCACCATTAAATCCTTCCACTTCAGCAACAAAATGAGCAGGGAAACCACTCCGATAATAGCCAGTTGCACGATATCTTCCGGCGCAATGGCCAGAACATTGCCGAGAATGATGGTCTGAATATTTACCGACATTGGGTTGAGTGACACCATAAACAGCCCAATACCAAAAAATGACGAGAAGATCAGGCCAATAATGGCGTCTTCCTTTAGTCGCGAGCGCTGGTTCAGAAACAGCATGCTGCCTGCCGCCAGGCCACCGGAGAGAAAAGCTCCAAGCGAGAAGGGGATACCGAGCATATAAGCACCCGCGACGCCCGGCACTATGGAGTGCGAGAGCGCATCGCCAATCAGCGACCAGCCTTTCAGCATTAAATAGCAGGAGAGAAAGGCGCACAGGCCGCCAACCATCGCGGAAACCCACATTGCATTGAGCATGTACTGATAACCAAAGGGTTCTGTCAGCCAGTTCATGATGACTCTCCACTTCCCGTGGCGCGGCGGGAGATAAACGGACGCTCGTCGTCGGTAATGATGTGTTCTTCGCCACCGCGGAGCGCAACATGACGCAGCACGCCGCTGAAGGCTAATTCGAGGTTGGCGGCGGTAAAGGTGGTTTCCGTCGGCCCGCTTGCCAGTACGGTGCCTTTGATCATCACCGTATAATCGCAAAACTCGGTGACGGAACCGAGATTATGGGTGGAGACCAGCATTGTACGCCCCTCGTCACGCAGTTCCCGTAACAGTGCGATAATGCGGGCCTCGGTTTTGACGTCCACGCCGGTAAAGGGTTCATCTAACAGAATGACCTGACCATCCTGGGCGATAGCTCTGGCGAGAAAGACGCGTTTTTTTTGCCCGCCAGAAAGCTCACCAATCTGGCGATGACGATACTCCAGCATATCCACGCGCGCCAGCGCCGCATCTACACTGGCATGATCCTGCGCTTTCGGGCGACGCAGCCAGCCCATATGTCCATAGCGGCCCATCATCACCACATCTTCCACCAGCACCGGAAACGACCAGTCCACCTCTTCGGATTGTGGAACATAAGCAATGCGGTTTTGCTTCAGCGCATTGTTCACCGGTTGTTGCAGGATGGATATTTCCCCACCCGCAAGACGGACAAAGCCCATCAGTGCTTTGAACAACGTCGATTTTCCTGAACCATTCACCCCCACCAGCGCGGCGATAGAACCGCCCGGCACCTGAAAGCTTGCATCGCGTAGCGCGGTATGACCATTGCGATACGTCACCGTTACCTGATTCACGGTAATCGCGGATTGATTCATTGTTGACTCCTCAGACCGTCATTGATGCCGCTCACGATGGTTTCGGTCGTCACACGTAGCAGGTCGAGCCAGGTGGGGACGGGGCCATCAGCGGCACTCAGTGAATCGACATACAGCACGCCGCCGTAGTGTGCGCCAGATTCCCGTGCAACCTGACGGGCTGGTTTATCGGACACCGTACTTTCGCTGAATACGGTCGGGATCTGATGCGTTCTGATCGCATCGATAACGTTACGGACCTGTTTTGGCGTTCCCTGCTGATCGGCATTGATCGGCCAGAGGTAAAGCTCTTTCAGGCCGTTATCACGGGCGAGATAAGAAAACGCCCCTTCACTGGTCACCAGCCAACGCTTATCGGCAGGAATGGCCGCCAGCGCCGCGCGTAAGGGTTCCATCGTCTGGCGGATCTGTGTTTTATAACGTTCCGCATTCTTCTGATAGGTTTCAGCGTTCGCCGGATCGTACTTCGTCAGCGCATCGCGGATATTGTCGACGTAAATCAGCGCATTTTCTTCCGACATCCAGGCGTGAGGGTTGGGTTTACCGCGGTACGGACCCTCGCTGATGCCCATCGGTTTAATGCCGTCGGAAACGGTTACCTCCGGTACGCCCGACAAATTCTGATAGAAACGGGCAAACCACAGTTCCAGATTCAGCCCGTTAGAGAGAATGAGTTGTGCGCCCTGAGCTCGTTTGATGTCACCAGGCGTGGGCTGGTATTCATGAATTTCAGCGCCGGGTTTGGTGATGGAACTGACCTCTGCGGCATCACCCGCCACGTTTTGCGCCATGTCAGCGATGACCGTGAAAGTGGTAACGACTTTAAATTTCTTGTCGGCATACGCTGGTGATAATGCGAACACGCTCAGCAGGACAAGCAGCAGCGATGACCTCAGGCGGGGCAGGTGAGACATAGTATCCCTCATAAAGAAATGGTTAATTATTCATCGAATATAGCCTTTGCTATGTTATATAGCACAAGGTATACATAAAGATAGGGTTAAATGAAAATTATTCTTATTTGAAGGCTGAAAAGTGTCACCTTCGGGTGATAGTGCCGGGGGAATTTAAGTTGTAGAATAAATGCACTTTAACGTTGTGGAGGCGCAGAATGTCCGGTAAGCGTATCGCCCGCGAAAAACTGACGATTAAAAAGATGATCGCGCTGTATGAGCGTCAGTGCCCGCAGGCTGTTGACGAGCCGGGACATTACGATGCGCTGTATGCCTATGCGCAAAAACGCCTGGATAAGTGCGTATTTGGTGAGGAAAAACCAGCCTGCAAGCAGTGCCCGGTTCACTGCTATCAGCCTGCAAAACGGGAAGAGATGAAGCAGATCATGCGCTGGGCGGGGCCGAGAATGCTCTGGCGGCATCCGGTCCTGACGGTTCGTCATCTTATCGACGATAAACGTCCCGTCCCGGAACTGCCGGAAAAATATCAGCGTAAGAAGTGACGTGCCGGATGACGGCTTGCGCCTTATCCGGCCTGGAAGAGTGCGGTTGCTTTAGCCGATCCCGGACTAATAAGACGCCATCAGGCAAAGCAGCTTAAACCAGCGCGTCTTTATCGATCCCTAATCGTTTCATGCGCGACAGCAGCGTTGTACGTTTAAGCCCCAGACGCTGAGCCGCCCCTTTCGGGCCCGCCACCACGCCGTTAGTCTCTTTCAACACCCGCATAATAAGCTGATATTCATCTTCACCCTCCTGCGCGACTTCAGTGGCAACAGACGGTTCAACGGGGGAGAGTATGCCGATATCCGGCAATGAAAGTTGCAGCACACTTCCCCGCGTCAACAGCACGGCGCGCTCGATCACGTTCTCCAGTTCGCGGACATTGCCCGGCCACTCCATATTACTGAGGGTACGCAGGGTTTCGGCCGGGATGCTGTCGATGTTGCGTCCCAGGCGTCGGGCAATTTTGAAGGTGAACGCTTTGACCAGCAGCGGAATATCTTCCGGGCGCTCACGCAAGGGGGGAAGCTGGATAGGGAAGACGTTGAGGCGATAATAGAGGTCGCTGCGAAATTCGCGGTCTTCAACCATTTTTTTCAGGTTGCGGTTGGTGGCGGCAATCAGCCGTACGTCGGTCTGGATCAGTTTATTGCTACCCAGACGTTCAAACTCTTGTTCCTGTAAAACACGAAGAAGTTTCGGTTGTAATTCCAGCGGCATATCGCCAACTTCATCAAGGAATAATGAGCTTTTATCCGCCAGCTCGAAACGGCCAATGCGCTGTGCGCTGGCTCCGGTAAAGGCCCCGCGCTCGTGACCGAACAGGTCGCTTTCCAGAAGTCCGGCGGGCATCGCCGCACAGTTCATTTTCACCATCCGCCGTGCATTACGCCCGCTCAGATTGTGAATTGCGCGGGCAATCAGTTCCTTTCCGGTACCGGTTTCACCGAGGATCAGCACGGTACTGTCGCTTTGCGCGACCATCTCGACCTGTTTGAGCACGCTGTACATGGCGTCGCTGCGGCCAATGATTTCACCAAACTCACTGTCGACATTATTGAGTTGCTCGGTGAGCGCCAGGTTTTCATCCACCAGCCGTTCTTTCAGGCGATGAATTTCCTGATAGGCGAGCGCGTTATCCACGGCGATAGCTACGCGCTCGGCAATCTGGCGCAACAGTTTCAGGTTGGCGGTGGTAAAGACCTTCTCTTCACACTGCGCCAGTTTTAACACCCCAAGCATAGTGTTGCCGGACATCAGCGGGAGCAGGCAAAGCGTCTGGATCTGATTCCCCCATGTTTCAAACAGCATACGTTCATAAGGCGCCAGCGCATCGCGTTCGTTCAGGTTAATCAGCAGCATCTCTTTGCTTTTAAACACCTGTTCCGTCAGGGTGCCCGCTTCATCCACTTCGCTCTGTTCATGGGCGGGATGATTTTCATCAAGATAGTGGGTGGAGTAGATGCTGAGCTTATTTTTACGGTGGCTGCGCAGGACAATGCTGATGTCGTCGATATTGAAATAATGGTGAATTTCTTTCGCGACTTCGCTGACCAGTTCATCCATATCGAGCCGTGAAAGCACGGCGTTTGTGATGGCGACCAGAATGCGAAAGTTGTCGCGTTCGCGGCACAAGAGATCGTAATCGACATTGTTCGTCACTCGACTCTGGATTTGCTCCGCCACTACGCTGACAATCTGGGTGAAGGTTTGCAGGCGCTCGTACTCTTTTTCACTCCAGAGGCGATCTTCATTACGGATAAACTCACAGCCGCCGAAAATACGCCCGTCCGCCGCCAGCGGCAGCAGACAGTAATGGCCAAATGGCGCGTAAAGTCCGTCGGCAGCCAGTTGCGGCCAGGTTTCTATAAACTCCTGGTAATTGCAGTGCAGCGCGTCCGGGCGAGACAGGATACGGCGGACCGGACCGTGCGCCAGAACCGTTTCATCTTCGTAGACGACGGGGTTGCCATTCTCATGCGAGGCGTACCGGGACGCGCGCTGCGTTTGAGCTTGCCACAATACGATTGCCGCGCTGTCGGCAAGCGCTGACCGCTTTACCAGTTGCGAAAGCGCCTCACTTAACGATTGAAGGTCGGGCTGCTGTAATAATGTGCGAGTGATGTCGAACAATCCTTGCTGCCCGAGATCGCTCATCGGTGTATACGACATATTGCTTTTCCAGGAAAGCACCACAGTGCGGTGCGAAAAAGAAACTAAATTAGATAGTGATACTCAACTTCCGCCGGATGGCGGAAAAATAGCCTTATCCGGCCTACGGTTCGAACAGTTTGTGTGAGCTGTATAACGGCGAGAACGCCTTATTCGGGCAACAGTTCCACAAATGATGTAGGCCGGATATGGCGAAGGCGCCACCCGGCATGATTACAGAATTAACAAATACGTGGCAGCGGTTCGGCATGGGGTAAATCCAGCGTGCGTTTGACGCCATAAAGACCTGCCAGACGCACGCCTTTACGTTCGACGACTTCACCAATTAATGCCGCATCACGCCCCAGCGGATGAGCGTGCAGCGCGGCCAGCACTTGTTCTGCCGCCTGACGTTCAACGGCAATCACCAGTTTGCCCTCGTTAGCAAAGTTGAGTGCATCCAGACCCAGTAGTTCACATACTCCACGAACGGCAGGCTTCACGGGAAGTGCGGATTCGGACAATTCAATTCCGCAACCGCAGGCGGCGGCAAACTCATGGGCGACCGCATTAACGCCGCCACGGGTGGCGTCACGCAGCGCTTTTACGCCAGCGATATCGCGCAGCGACTGAATCAACGGCGTCAGGACCGCACAGTCGCTGACCAGCTCACCGTCCAGCCCCAGTTGTTCGCGCAGATTGAGAATGGTTGCGCCGTGATCGCCAAGCGTCCCGCTGACCAGCAGCACATCGCCGACAGACAGGGTTTGCGCGCCCCAGTGAATATTGGCCGGAATCGCCCCCATTCCTGCGGTATTGATAAACAGTTTATCTGCCGCGCCGCGCTGAACGACCTTGGTGTCGCCGGTGACGATGGCGATGTTGGCCTCGCGTGCGGTCGCCGCCATGCTGTTAACCACGGTTTTCAGCGTCTCCATTGGCAGGCCTTCTTCGAGGATAAAACCGCAGGAGAGATAACGTGGGATCGCACCGCTTACCGCAACGTCATTGGCCGTACCGCAGATTGCCAGCTTGCCGATATTACCGCCGGGGAAAAAGAGCGGATCAATGACGTAGCTGTCGGTGGAGAACGCCAGACGATCGCCTTCGGCAACCAGTTGCGCCAGTTCAAGACGGGCCTGGTCTTCTTGCTCCGCCAGCCACGGGTTGGCAAAGGCCTCCATAAACAGGCTATTGATTAGCTGTTGCATGGCCTGCCCGCCGCTGCCGTGGGCGAGTTGTACGCTGTTCATGCTTCACACTCCTGCTGACGATACTGATACCAGGCGGCACATGCGCCTTCTGAAGAGACCATCAGTGCGCCGAAGGCGGTCTCCGGATTACAGGTCTTGCCAAACAGCGGACACTGGTGCGGCTTACATTTTCCGGTTAATACTTCACCGCAACGGGCGCGCGGATCGTCGTAAACCTGCTGCGGTGCCGGGCGGAAATGCGCCTCCGCATCAAAGCGTTGATAATCGGGCGTCAGATGTACGCCGGACGATTCAATCACACCCAGACCGCGCCATTCGCTGTCGCCGGTGACGCAAAATACCTCAGCAATGGCTTGCTGCGCTAAAGGGTTACCGGCATCCGGCACCACGCGGCGGTACTGGTTTTCAACTTTGCTGTGGGCCGCTATTTTCTGCTCAACCAGCATCACGACGCCTTGCAGTAGATCAAGAGGTTCGAATCCGGCGACCACCAGCGGGCGATGAAATTCACTGGCAATAAAATCATAGGCATCGGTGCCGATCACCATGCTGACATGGCCCGGGGCGATGAACGCGTCGATGCCGTTATCGGGTTGCTCCAGCAGGCTGCGCAGGGTAGGAATGAGCGTGATGTGTTGGCAGAAGAACCAGAAGTTCTGCACGTCGCGCTGTTTCGCCTGTTGCAGCGTAATGGCAGTCGTTGGCATGGTCGTTTCAAAGCCGAGACCGAAAAAGACGACTTTGCGTGTGGGGTTTTCCTGCGCCAGTTTGAGCGCATCCATCGGCGAATAGACGATGCGGACATCCGCGCCACGGGCTTTCGCCTGTAATAGCGACCCCTGTTTTCCCGGTACGCGCATGGCGTCGCCAAAAGTACAGAAGATAACCTCCGGATGGCTGGCAATTTCCACACAGCTGTCGATACGTCCCATTGGCAGCACACAGACCGGGCAGCCTGGGCCGTGAATAAATTCCACGTTGTCCGGGAGCAACTGGTCGAGCCCAAATTTGAAGATCGCGTGGGTATGCCCACCGCAGACCTCCATAATGCGCAACGGACGTTCGGCGGTATACGGGAGATGGGCGGCGCGTTCACGCAGGTGTTCAATGAGTTGCATCACCTGTTCCGGCGCGCGGTATTCGTCAACAAAACGCATTATTTTTCCTCGCCATACAGCAAAGCGCCGACGTCCGGCTCAACATCAAACATGTTCTGGAGCGCATCGAGGGTATCGCGCGCTTCGGCTTCGTTAATCACGCTCATGGCAAAACCGACGTGGACCAGCACCCACTGGCCCAGACGGGGTTCTCCGTGCTCATCGCAACTGCCGACCAGCGTCAGATCGACGTCGCGCTGGATGCCGCAAACGTCGACTTTCGCCAGGTTACCTTCAATGGTGCGAATCTGGCCGGGAACGCCTATGCACATCGCTGCGTCTCCAGCCAGTTCAGCCACTGATCCATCCCTTCGCCGCTGGTGGCGGAAATCAGGATGATTTCAATGTCCGGGTTCACTTCCCGGGCGCTGGCAATGCATTTCTCAACGTCGAAATTCAGGTATGGCAGCAGGTCGACTTTGTTGAGCAGCATCAGTGAGGCGGCGGCAAACATATGCGGGTATTTCAGCGGTTTGTCTTCGCCTTCAGTGACAGAAAGCACAGCCACTTTATGGCGTTCGCCGAGATCAAAACTCGCCGGGCAGACGAGGTTACCGACGTTTTCAATAAACAGAATCCCGTTATCAGAAAGCGGCAGGCGCGGCGCGGCATCGGCAATCATTTGCGCGTCAAGGTGACATCCCTTGCCGGTATTGACCTGAATGGCCGGTGTGCCGGTGGCGCGAATGCGCGCAGCATCGTTGACCGTCTGCTGGTCACCTTCAATGACCGCACACGGCACGCTGTCTTTGAGCTTCATCAGCGTTTCGGTGAGCAGCGTGGTTTTACCGGAACCCGGACTGGAGACGAGATTGAGCACCAGATGCTGACGCGCGGCGAAACGGGCGCGGTTACGCTCCGCCAGACGGTTGTTTTTATCCAGTACATCGATTTCGACTTCCAGCATCCGACGCTGGCTCATGCCCGGCGCATGGGTTCCGGCTTCGCCGTGACCGTAGTGCAGATCGCCTTCGTCGGTCTGGCTTGGGGTGAAGTCAGACGTTTTAATGCCAGTAATATTCAGCGCCGGGCGAGCAGCCGGGGCAAAAGGGGCGCTACGAAAGGCCGAATGAGGGTTATGCTCATCACCCTCGATATAAAGGTTGCCTTCAGCGCAACCGCATGTTGTACACATCGCTCACTCCTGATCTATTTCTATTCGTCGAATCTGTAATCCGTCATCGGCCACGATCCTCAGCGTGTCGCTGTTGCATTGCGGGCAGCGGCGTACACGTTGTGTCAGTAATGTGACGTATTGTTGACAGGATTCGCACCAGCATTCGGCTTCTTGTTCTTCAAGGTGCAGTTTACAACCTTCCGCAACGGTGCCACGGCATACCAGATCAAAACAAAAGGAGAGAGCGCTGGTTTCAACGCAAGAAAATGCGCCAATTTTGAGCCAGACCCCAGTTATCCGTTTTGCGCCATGCGCGACGGCCTGCTGTTCGATCAATTCCAGTGTCCGCTGGCAAAGGGTAATTTCGTGCATATCGCCTCCCGATGTAATGGGCAGGGATAAGCAATAACTATGCCAGCCTGAAATTTGCCACGGTTTGCTGATGACGACAATGACGAAATGACATGTCATCAGCGCGTCGAAATCCGTTATTTATTTTTAATTTTTCGTAAAAACAAATGGTTAAAAAGTGGCATGGAAAATGCTTATGGCTGGCTATCTCTGTTTAACAGGTAACCTGACATGACTATTTGGGAAATAAGCGAAAAAGCCGACTACATTGCGCAGCGGCATCGTCGCCTACAGGACCAGTGGCATATTTACTGCAACTCGCTGGTTCAGGGGATCACCCTGTCGAAAGCGCGCCTGCATCACGCGATGAGCTGTGCGCCGGATAAGGATCTCTGCTTCGTTCTGTTCGAACACTTTCGTATCTACGTCACGATGGCGGATGGTTTTAACAGCCACACCATTGAGTATTACGTCGAAACAAAAGATGGCGAAGATAAACAACTGATTGCCCAGGCGCAGTTGAGCATTGAAGGCCTGGTGGACGAGCAGATCAGCAACCGCGATCGCGAGCAGGTGCTGGAACACTATCTCAATAAAATCGCCAGCGTTTACGACCGTCTGTATGCCGCGGTTGAGACCGGTTCGCCAGTCAACCTGAGCCAACTGGTGACCGGACAACACCCGGCGGTTTGAACGCGGGGCGCTGCCCGTTTTGCGTCGTGATGCCGTCTTTGGCGTCATCACGGGGATTTAAGGGACTGACGTGTCGATAAGTGTCGAAACTGACATTTCATCGGCATGTTTTCGTCAAAAATGACTATCACCTGAGGAATGCCTGGTGAATCGTTTTGTAATTGCTGACTCCACGCTCTGTATCGGCTGCCACACCTGTGAGGCCGCCTGTTCAGAGACGCATCGCCAGCACGGCCTGCAGTCTATGCCGCGTCTGAAAGTGATGCTGAATGAAAAAGAATCTGCGCCGCAGCTTTGTCACCACTGCGAAGATGCCCCTTGCGCCACGGTGTGTCCGGTTAACGCGATTAACCGGGTGGATGGTGCCGTACAGCTCAATGAAAGTTTGTGCGTGAGCTGCAAACTGTGTGGTATCGCCTGTCCGTTTGGCGCCATTGAATTTTCCGGCAGCCGTCCGCTGCATATCCCCGCGAATGCCAACACGCCGAAAGCGCCGCCTGCGCCGCCCGCACCCGCTCGCGTCAGTACGCTGCTTGACTGGGTTCCGGGCGTACGTGCCATCGCGGTGAAATGCGATCTGTGCAGCTTTGATGAGCAGGGGCCAGTCTGTGTGCGGATGTGTCCAACCAAAGCCCTGCATCTGGTGAACAACATGGATATTGCCCGGGCCAGCAAACGTAAACGTGAGCTGACGTTCAATACCGATTTCGGCGATCTCACCTTGTTTCAGCAGGCTCAGCGTGGGGAGGCAAAATGAGCGCAATTTCACTGATCGTAAGCGGCGTCGCCTGGTTTGCCGCCACTGCCGTGCTGGCCTTTCTCTTCTCATTTCATAAAGCGCTGAGCGGCTGGGTCGCCGGCGTAGGGGGCGCGGTTGGCAGTCTGTGTACCGCCGCTGCGGGTTTTACCGTACTGCTGAATGCTGTGGCAGTTAGCGGCGTGATGCCGTTTATCGGGCATGGTATGCAGGTTACCCCCCTTAACGCCATCTGGCTGATTACTTTGGGCCTGTGCGGGCTGTTTATCAGTCTGTACAACATCGACTGGCATCGTCATCCGCAGGTGAAGGCGAACGGTCTGTTGGTGAATTTGCTGATGGCCGCAGCGGTATGTGCCGTTGTCGCCAGTAACCTGGGCACACTGGTCGTCATGACGGAAATTATGGCGCTGTGCGCCGTGTTCCTGACTGGTTGCAGCAAAGAGGGCAAATTGTGGTTCGCGCTGGGGCGTCTTGGTACGCTTCTGCTGGCGATCGCCTGTTGGCTGGTGTGGCAACGCTACGGCACGCTGGAATTGCGTCTGCTCGATCTGCGCACCCAGCAACTGCCGCTCGGTTCCGACATCTGGCTGCTCGGCGTGGCGGGCTTTGGTCTGCTGGCCGGGATTATTCCGCTGCACGGATGGGTGCCACAGGCACATGCGAACGCCAGCGCCCCGGCGGCGGCGCTGTTCTCCACGGTGGTGATGAAAGTTGGCCTGCTCGGCATTCTCTCGTTATCGCTGATTGGCGGTAATGCGCCGCTGTGGTGGGGCGTGTTGTTGCTGATTCTTGGCATGATCACGGCATTCGTCGGCGGGCTATATGCGCTGATGGAACACAACATTCAACGTCTGCTGGCGTATCACACGCTGGAAAACATCGGCATTATCCTGCTCGGTCTCGGCGCTGGCGTGACCGGTATCGCCCTTAATCAACCCGTATTGATCGCGCTTGGCCTGACCGGTGGGCTCTATCATCTGGTTAACCACAGCCTGTTCAAAAGCGTGCTGTTTCTCGGTGCGGGCAGCATCTGGTTTCGCACAGGTCATCGCGATATCGAAAAATTGGGCGGCATCGGCAAACGCATGCCGGTCATTTCCATTGCGATGCTGGTGGGTTTGATGGCGATGGCTGCACTGCCGCCGCTGAATGGCTTTGCCGGTGAGTGGGTTATCTATCAATCCTTCTTCAAACTGGGTAACAGCGGCGCGTTTGTGGGACGTCTGTTGGGACCATTACTGGCGGTAGGGCTGGCGATTACGGGCGCGCTGGCGGTGATGTGTATGGCGAAAGTCTATGGCGTCACCTTCCTGGGCGCGCCGAGGACTAAAGAGGCGGAAAACGCCTGCTGTGCGCCGCTCCTGATGGGCGTCAGCGTGGTCGCATTAGCCATTTGCTGTGTGCTGGGTGGGGTAGCCGCGCCGTGGTTGTTGCCGCTGCTGGCGTCTGCCGTGCCGTTGCCGCTGGAAACTGCCAACACCATGGTTTCACAACCGATGATCACCCTGCTGCTGGTAGCCTGTCCGCTGTTGCCGTTCATCATCATGGCGATGTTCAAAGGCAATCGCCTGCCATCACGGTCACGCGGTACGGCCTGGGTCTGTGGCTACGACCATGAACAGTCGATGGTCATTACCGCGCATGGTTTCGCGATGCCGGTGAAAGAGGCCTTCGCGCCGGTTCTCAAACTGCGTAAATGGCTTAACCCGGTATCGTTGATTCCGGGCTGGCAGAGTGCGGCCGCACCGGTTCTGTTCCGCCGCCTGGCGCTGATTGAACTGGCGGTGCTGGTGGTGATTGTGATTTCACGAGGAGCCTGAGAATGAGTGTTTTATATCCGTTAATTCAGGCGCTGGTGTTATTTGCCGTTGCGCCGTTGTTGTCCGGCGTGACGCGCGTGGCGCGTGCCCGTCTGCATAATCGTCGCGGTCCGGGGGTGTTGCAGGAGTATCGCGATCTGATCAAGCTGCTGGGCCGTCAGAGTGTCGCCCCCGCAGATGCGGGCTGGGTCTTTCGCCTGACGCCATTTGTGATGGTAGGCGTGATGCTGACCATCGCGACGGCGCTACCTGTGGTGACGGTGGGGTCGCCGCTGCCACAACTGGGCGATTTGATCACGCTGATTTACCTGTTCGCCATTGCCCGCTTCTTCTTTTCCATTGCGGGTCTGGATACCGGTAGCCCGTTCACCGCCATCGGTGCGAGCCGTGAGGCGATGCTTGGCGTGCTGGTGGAGCCGATCCTGCTGCTGGGGCTGTGGGTTGCCGCGCAGGTCGCCGGTTCTACTCATATCAGTAACATCACCGACACGATTTACCACTGGCCTGCCGCCCGCAGCATTCCGCTGATTCTGGCGCTGTGCGCCTGCGCATTCGCCACCTTTATCGAGATGGGCAAACTGCCGTTCGATCTGGCGGAAGCGGAGCAGGAATTGCAGGAAGGGCCGCTAACGGAATACAGCGGCAGCGGTTTTGCGGTGCTCAAGTGGGGCATTAGCCTCAAACAACTGGTGGTCCTGCAAATGTTCGTCGGCGTGTTCCTGCCGTGGGGACAGATGGAGACCTTCAGTGCGGGTGGTCTGCTGCTGGCGCTGGTGATTGCCATCGTCAAGCTTCTTGTCGGCGTGCTGGTGATTGCCCTGTTTGAAAACAGCATGGCGCGTCTGCGTTTTTGCGCCACTTCACGCGTGACCTGGGCCGGTTTTGGGTTTGCGTTTTTAGCGTTCGTCTCCTTGCTGGTGGCGTGATTTAAGAGAGTTTATATATGAACGAAGAAAAACCAGGTCAACACTATCTTGCGGCGCTGCATCAGGCCTTCCCGGGCGTGGTGCTGGACGAAGCGTGGCAGACCAACGATCAACTGACCATCACCGTGAAGGTCAACTCTCTGCCGGAAGTGGTCGAGTTCCTGTATTACAAGCAGGGTGGCTGGCTCTCTGTGCTGTTTGGCAACGATGAGCGCCAGTTGTGCGGCCATTATGCGGTTTATTATGTGCTGTCGATGGAGCAGGGCACCAAATGCTGGATAACGGTGCGTGTTGAGGTCGATCCGAACAAACCTGAATATCCCTCCGTGACGCCGCGCGTCCCTGCGGCGGTGTGGGGCGAACGTGAAGTGCGTGACATGTACGGGCTGATCCCGGTGGGTCTGCCGGATGAACGCCGTCTGGTATTGCCGGATGACTGGCCGGATGAACTCTATCCGCTGCGTAAAGACAGTATGGATTACCGCCAGCGCCCGGCGCCGACCACCGATGCAGAAACCTACGAGTTCATTAATGAACTGGGCAACAAGAAAAACAACGTAGTGCCCATTGGTCCGTTACATGTGACGTCTGATGAGCCGGGACATTTCCGCCTGTTTGTTGACGGCGAAAATATTATCGATGCAGATTACCGCCTGTTTTATGTCCACCGCGGCATGGAAAAACTGGCGGAAACCCGCATGGGTTATAACGAAGTTACCTTCCTGTCGGATCGCGTGTGCGGTATCTGTGGTTTTGCCCACAGCACCGCTTATACCACCTCCGTTGAAAACGCGATGGGTATTGTGGTGCCGGAACGCGCGCAGATGATTCGCGCCATTCTGCTGGAGGTGGAACGTCTGCATTCCCACCTGTTGAACCTCGGTCTGGCCTGCCACTTCACGGGCTTTGACTCTGGCTTTATGCAGTTCTTCCGTGTGCGTGAAACCTCAATGAAAATGGCGGAGATCCTGACCGGGGCGCGTAAAACCTACGGTCTGAACCTGATTGGCGGGATTCGCCGCGATCTGCTGAAAGAGGACATGATCCAGACCCGCCAGTTGGCGCAGCAGATGCGTCGCGATGTGCAGGAACTGGTGGATATGCTGCTCAGCACGCCAAACATGGAACAGCGCACCGTCGGGATTGGCCGTCTGGATCCGGAAATCGCGCGTGATTTCAGTAACGTGGGGCCGATGGTTCGCGCCAGCGGTCATGCCCGTGATACCCGCGCCGATCACCCGTTTGTTGGTTACGGCCTGTTGCCAATGACGGTACATAGCGAGCAGGGCTGTGACGTGATTTCGCGTCTGAAAGTCCGTATCAACGAAGTTTATACCTCGCTGAATATGATCGACTTTGGTCTGGACAACCTGCCAGGCGGTCCGCTGATGGTGGAAGGCTTTACCTACATTCCCCACCGCTTTGCGCTGGGCTTTTCCGAAGCGCCGCGCGGTGATGACATTCACTGGAGCATGACCGGCGACAACCAGAAACTGTACCGCTGGCGTTGCCGTGCCGCGACCTACGCCAACTGGCCAACCTTGCGCTACATGCTGCGGGGGAACACCGTTTCCGATGCGCCGCTGATTATCGGCAGCCTTGACCCTTGCTACTCCTGTACTGACCGCATGACCGTAGTGGATGTGCGCAAGAAGAAGAGCAAAGTCGTGCCGTACAAAGAGCTTGAGCGCTACAGCATTGAGCGTAAAAACTCGCCGCTGAAATAAGGAATCGCCATGTTTACCTTTATCAAAAAAGTGATCAAAACCGGCGCGCCGACCTCCTCTTATCCGCTGGAGCCGATCGCGGTAGATAAAAACTTCCGCGGCAAGCCGGAGCATAATCCGCAGCAGTGCATTGGCTGTGCGGCGTGCGTGAATGCCTGTCCGTCAAACGCCCTGACGGTTGAAACCGATCTGGCCAGCGGAGAACTGGCCTGGCAGTTCAACCTCGGGCGCTGCATCTTTTGTGCCCGCTGCGAGGAAGTCTGCCCGACGGCGGCAATCAAACTGTCGCAGGAATATGAGCTGGCAGTATGGAAAAAAGAGGATTTCCTCCAGCAGTCTCGCTTTGCGCTGTGTAACTGCCGGGTCTGTCGCCGTCCTTTTGCCGTTCAGAAAGAGATTGATTACGCCATCGCCCTGTTGAAACACAACGGTGACAGCCGCGCGGAACATCACCGTGAAAGCTTTGAGACCTGTCCGGACTGCAAGCGTCAGAAATGCCTGGTGCCGTCCGACCGTATTGAACTGACTCGCCATATGAAAGAGGCCAACTGATGAGCAATTTACTAGGCCCACGTGACGCGAACGGTATTCCGGTACCCATGACGGTGGATGAGTCCATCGCCAGCATGAAAGCGTCATTGCTGAAAAGCATTAAGCGTTCAGCGTACGTTTACCGTGTGGACTGCGGCGGCTGCAACGGCTGTGAAATCGAAATCTTCGCCACGCTTTCTCCGCTGTTCGATGCCGAACGCTTCGGTATTAAAGTGGTGCCGTCGCCGCGCCATGCGGACATTTTACTGTTTACAGGGGCGGTGACCCGTGCGATGCGCTCCCCGGCGCTGCGTGCCTGGCAGTCCGCGCCGGATCCGAAAATCTGTATCTCTTACGGCGCCTGTGGCAACAGCGGGGGTATCTTCCACGACCTGTACTGCGTCTGGGGCGGGACGGACAAAATTGTGCCTGTGGATGTCTATATTCCGGGCTGCCCGCCGACACCGGCTGCTACGCTGTACGGTTTTGCGATGGCGCTTGGTCTGCTGGAGCAGAAAATTCACGCCCGCGCGCCGGGTGAACTGGATGAGCAGCCTGCAGAAATCCAGCATCCGGAAATGGTCCAGCCGCTGCGCGTGAAGGTGGATCGCGAAGCCCGTCGGCTGGCCGGTTACCGTTATGGTCGCCAGATCGCCGATGATTACCTGCGCCAGCTAGGTCACGGTGAGCATCAGGTCGCGCGTTGGCTGGAAGCAGAAAACGATCCGCGACTCACGGAGATCGTGACTCGTCTGAACCAGGTGGTTGAAGAGGCGCGTATCCGATGAGTGAAAAGGTGGTGTTCAGCCAACTGAGCCGTAAATTTATTGATGAGAACGATGCCACGCCCGCCGCGGCGCAGCAGGTTGTCTATTACAGCCTGGCGATTGGTCACCACCTTGGGATCATCGACTGCCTGGAAGCGGCATTGACCTGCCCGTGGGACGCGTATCTGGCGTGGATTGCCACGCTGGAGGAGGGAAGCGAAGCGCGTCGGAAGATGGAAGGTGTGCCGAAGTATGGCGAAATCGTCATCGATTTTAATCACGTGCAAATGCTGGCGCATGCGTTTGATCGCGCGCTTGCCGTTCAGACTGCGGAACAGCAGACGTGGAGTAAACAGATGCTGAGCATGTTGCACGATATCCATCAGGAGAGCGCCATTTATCTGATGGTGAGGAGGCTGCGTGACTGACGTTTTGTTGTGTGTGGGCAACAGCATGATGGGGGATGACGGCGCAGGTCCGCTGTTGGCGGAAAAATGCGCGTCACAGGCGAAGGGAAACTGGGTCGTCATTGACGGCGGCAGTGCGCCGGAAAATGATATCGTCGCCATTCGCGAATTGCGCCCGGATCGCCTGTTGATCGTGGATGCTACCGATATGGGACTCAATCCCGGCGAGATCCGCATTATCGATCCTGACGATATCGCCGAGATGTTCATGATGACAACCCACAATATGCCGCTCAACTATCTGGTCGACCAGCTCAAAGAGGACGTTGGCGAAGTGATCTTTCTCGGCATCCAGCCTGATATCGTCGGGTTTTACTATCCCATGACTCAGGCGGTTAAGGATGCCGTCGACACCGTTTACCAACGACTCGACGGCTGGCAAGGCCTGGGAGGTTTTGCGCAATTAGAAGCGCAATAAACGTCATGCCGGATAACGGGGATGCCTTATCCGGCCTGTTCCGTCCTCACCTGTTCGATAATTAATTTTCCTTGATTAACCGACACCGTCACCAGGGTGCCGGTGGGGAATCCGGCCTGTTCCAGCCAGTCTCCATTCAGGGTTAACGACGCATGTCGGCTATAGCGACGTGTGTTGCCGGTTTTAGGATCTTCATGGCGTTTTCTGACATAACTCACCTTTAAACGGCGAAAGGGTTTGGTGATTACAGCTTCAATACTGCCAGTCTCAGTCGTCATAAACGATTCCTTGTTGCCCACGTAAGAATAAAAACACCTGTATAAAATGCCAGTAAAAATTGAGCGGTGCAAACCTGAAACTGGAAGGAAGATTCCGGAAATGAAATGCAAGGAATGTAACGGGAAGGGAATGCGCCAGGAGGTGATTGCCGGATAACACGCACGCTATCCGGCACAATGATTACGTCAGATCCTGCCCGTTGCTGGCGATCACTTTTTTATACCACCAGAACGATTTCTTTCGGGTACGCTCAAGCGTGCCGTTGCCGGCGTCATCACGGTCAACGTAGACAAAACCATACCGTTTGCTCATTTCCCCCGTCGACGCGGCCACCAGATCGATACAACCCCAGGTGGTATAGCCCATCAGCGGCACGCCGTCCTCGATGGCATCAGCCATTGCGCGGATATGGTCTCGCAGGTAGCTGATACGGTAGTCATCATTGATGTTGCCGTCAGCGTCGATTTCATCTTTTGCCCCAAGGCCATTTTCCACCAGGAACAGCGGTTTCTGATAGCGGTCATACATCATGTTCATAGTGATGCGCAGGCCAAGCGGGTCAATTCCCCAGCCCCAGTCACTCACCTGAATGTAAGGATTACGCAGGGACTTCACTACGTTCGCCGCACTGGTGTTGCCGGTGTTCATCTCTGCCGAGGCGCAGCGAGAAGCGTAATAGCTGAAGGAGACGAAATCGACGGTATTTTTCAGAATTTCGTCATCTTCCGGGGCTTTCTCAATCACCACGCTTTTCTCACGGAACACGCGGGCGGAATAGGCCGGATACGCGCCACGCGCCTGCACGTCAATGAAGAACAGGTTTTCACGATCTTTTGCAAGCGCAGTCCAGACATCTTCCGGCTTGCAGGAGTAGGGATAAAAATTCCCGCCCGCCAGCATACAGCCCACCTGGTTTTGCGGATTGATCTCATGGGCGATTTTTGTCGCCAGCGCGCTGGCAATAAGCTCATGGTGAGCAGCCTGATATTTCACCTGATCCTGATTTTCCCCTTCTTCAAACACCAGCCCTGCACCGGAGAACGGACTGTGAAGCATGATGTTGATCTCATTGAAGGTCAGCCAGTATTTCACCAGCCCGTCAAAAGCTTCAAAACAGGTCCGCGCATAGCGGGTGAAAAACTCCACCATTTTGCGGTTACGCCAGGAACCATATTCGGTGACCAGGTGCATCGGCACATCGAAGTGACACAGTGTGACCAGCGGTTCAATGCCGTACTTTTTGCATTCGGCAAATACCGCGCGGTAAAACGCGATCCCTTCCGCGTTGGGCGTCAGTTCGTCGCCGTCAGGGTAGAGGCGGCTCCAGGCAATCGAGGTCCGAAAGACGGTAAAGCCCATTTCTGCCATCAGGGCGATGTCGTCCTTGTAGCGATGATAAAAATCAATCGCCTGGTGGCTGGGGTAAAATTCGTCATTCCGCAGTTCAAAACGCTTCTCCAGACCCAGTTTGACAGGCAGACGATGTTCACCATGCGGGATCATATCTACGGTGGTCAGCCCTTTGCCGCCTTCCCGGTATGCCCCTTCAGACTGGTTGGCGGCCAGTGCGCCGCCCCATAAAAATCCTTGCGGAAATACAGCCATAATAAACCTCTGTGAATGACAATCAGGCTTTCACCGTTGACGGTTGCGCGGCCTGGTTTTTTCTTGCCTGTGCCGCGGCATCTTCGACGGGAATATCTTCAAAACCGAGCAGCAGCGTCAGGACAAATGACAGCACGACGGCCAGCGCCATGACGCCAAATACCCAGACGATGGTCATGGGGTTCGCCGGATCAAAGAACTGAACGCTGGTAAACAGACCCGGGGCCGCCATAGAGTGGCTGGCGAGTCCCGCCATCCCGGCGACCGCGCCGCAGATAAAACCGCTGATCAGACTGGCAATCAGCGGGCGTTTTAAACGTACCGCCACGCCGTAGAGCGCGGGTTCCGAAATGCCCGCCATAATAGCCGACGCTGCGGCTGCCAGCGCTGTCTGGCGCAGTTCAGGATTCTTTGTTTTCCACGCCACCGCCAGCGATGAACCGCCCAGTGACAGGTTGGCGCCAATTTCAGACGGCATAACCATGCCTTCTTTGCCCGTTTCGGCGATGGTCTGAATAATGGTTGGAGTAAACACGCGGTGCATCCCGGTCATCACCAGCAGCGGCCACAGTGCGCCCATGATGGCGACAGACAGCCAGCCGAGATAACCGTGAATGGTATAAACCAGGGCGGAAATCGCGCTACCGATCCAGATACCAATCGGGCCAATCAGCACGATAGCCAGCGGTGCCGCGATCAGGACAATCAGCATCGGTTTGAGGAAGTTTTTGGTGACGGCGGGCGTAATGCGATCCACCCAGCGTTCGATGTAAGACAGACACCAGGTCATGACCAGCGCCGGGATGACCGTGTAGGTATATTTCACCGCCGTGACCGGAATCAGGGCGAACTCAACGTGCTCGCCCTGTGCCGCTTTCGCCATCAGATCGATAAAGCTCGGATGCACCAGCACCCCGGCAATCGCGATGGCCAGCGACATGTTGGTTTTGAATTTTATCGCCGCCGAAGCTGCCACCATTAATGGCAGGAAGAAGAACGCGCCATCGCCGATCACGGTCAGGATCGTTAAAGTGGAGGAGCCTTTTTCCAGCACGCCGGTCATTTCGAGGATCATCGCCAGCAATTTCAGCATCGATCCGCCGATAATCGCCGGGATCAGCGGTGACATCGTCCCGATCAGCGCATCGAGGATCCCCGCGCCAATGCGTCTGAAAGTGAGCTTCGGCTTAGCGACAGGTTCAGCGGGGTGCAGATTCTCGGGGAGCAAGCTCACCACTTCACGATACGCCTGGGAGACCGTGTTACCAATGATAACCTGGCACTGGTTATCGTTACGCACCACGCCGAGGACGCCGCTGAGGGTTTTCAGCGTAGCGCTGTCGACCTGCGCGTCATCTTTGATAACGAAACGCAGACGCGTCATGCAGTGAGTCACTGCGATGATATTGTCGACGCCGCCCAGAGCCGTCACCACGGAGCGCGCCAGCGCTGCATAATTCTTGGACATAGGATTTTTATCCTGTTTTATCAGTAGAGTACGTTTTATTTTTGCCGTCAGATCGTCTCAACGATCGTCAGAGATGAAACGCTGATGGGAAACCGGTTCCACAAAATCATGTTTAGTTTTATGTGTGGTGGCAATATTTATTTTTTACTTATTCTTATAAATGTGATTTCGGTCACTTATGCTTTGGCAGTCTGATTTAGCATCAGGGACATCGACGTAACGGTGCAGTACACTGCCTCTCATTGCGGGAAAAGGAAGAAAATATATGACGACGATGCTGGAGGTCGCGCAGCGGGCCGGAGTGGCGAAGGCAACGGTCTCAAGAGTGCTGTCAGGAAATGGCTACGTAAGCCAGGAGACGAGGGCGCGCGTATTTAAGGCCATTGAAGAGAGTGGTTATCGTCCTAATTTGCTGGCGCGCAGCCTTGCGGCGAAAACCAGCCAGACGCTGGGGTTAGTGGTGACAAACACCCTGTATCACGGCGTCTATTTTAGCGAATTGCTGTTTCATACCGCGAGAATGGCGGAGGACAAAGGGCGCCAGCTTCTGCTTGCCGATGGTAAGCACAGCGCGCAAGAGGAGCGCCAGGCGATCCAGTATCTGCTGGATCTGCGCTGTGACGCCATCATGATATATCCGCGTTTTCTGAGTGTGGATGAGATTGATGAGATCATTGACAGTCATTCGCAGCCCATTATGGTGCTTAACCGTCGGCTACGAAAAAACAGCAGTCATTGCGTCTGGTGCGATCAAAAGCAGACCAGCTTTAATGCCGTTTCGGAACTGATTGCCGCAGGTCATCAACAGATTGCTTTTATCACCGGGTCAATGGACTCCCCGACCGGGGTTGAACGTTTGTCGGGATATAAAGACGCGCTGATGCACCACGGTATTGGCGTGAATGACGATCTGATCGTCAAGGGGAAATGGACGCCAGCCTGTGGGGCGGCAGGCGTGGATGCGCTGCTTTCACGTCACGTGGCCTTTAGTGCGCTGGTAGCCAGTAATGATGATATGGCGATTGGCGCCATTAAGCAGTTGCATGATAAAGGCGTGAGTGTTCCATCGCAGGTTTCGGTGATTGGCTTTGATGATATCGCTATCGCGCCGTACACCATTCCGGCGCTTTCCAGTGTGAAAATACCGGTGACGGAGATGATTCAGGAAACCATTGGCCGACTGATTTTTATGCTGGACGGCGGCGCGTTCACGCCGCCAAAAAACTTCACCGGTACGCTCATTCGTCGTGATTCAGTGGCAGCTCGCGGCGGGCAGTAAAATTGTCATCCGTCATCGTCATTCGTGACGATGACACCATAACGGTCATCCGATTTTTTGAAATGTCGTTAAATTACAGCAAGATAAAAACTGGCATGATTCGTGAATGCTTCGGCACATTATCTGTCATTGCTGGAGAATTTGATGAACCGTTTCATCATTGCAGACGCCAATAAGTGCATTGGTTGCCGTACCTGTGAAGTGGCCTGCGTGGTCTCCCATCAGGAAAACCAGGACTGCGCGTCACTGACCCCTGAAACCTTTTTACCCCGTATCCATGTGATTAAAGGCGTTAATGTTTCCACAGCGACCTTGTGCCGCCAGTGTGAGGATGCCCCGTGCGCTAACGTCTGCCCGAATGGCGCCATCAGCCGTGATAAAGGCTTCGTTCACGTGATGCAGGAGCGCTGCATTGGTTGTAAAACTTGCGTGGTCGCGTGCCCGTACGGCGCAATGGAAGTGGTGGTGCGCCCGGTCGTGCGCAACAGCGGCGCGGGCCTGAACGTGCGTGCGGAAAAAGCGGAAGCCAACAAATGCGATCTCTGTTATCACCGTGATGCCGGTCCTGCGTGCATGGAAGCCTGCCCGACTCACGCTCTGATTTGTGTCGATCGCAATAAGCTCGAACAGATTAGCGCGGAAAAACGTCGTCGTGCCGCACTGGAGTCTTCTGCATCTTTGCTGTTCTGATATCTGAAAATCCGCGTAAAATACGGTAGTACTTATGCCGGATGGCGGCTTCGCCTTATCCGGCCTACTGTTCGCATCCCCGTAGGCATGATAAGCGTAGCGCCATCAGGCAAACCGGGATAGATAACTGCGGGAACGGCTTAATGACACTAAACAACCCCTCCGGCGTACAGCTCCGCATTCGCGGCAAAGTGCAGGGCGTCGGTTTTCGTCCCTTTGTCTGGCAACTGGCGCAGCAGCTTCGGCTGCGTGGCGATGTCTGTAACGATGGCGACGGTGTGGTGGTGCGGTTACTGGACGATCCTTCGCAGTTTATCACCGACCTGCATTTACACTGCCCGCCGCTGGCGCGAATCGACAGCGTTGAGAGTGAGCCCTTTGCCTGGGAGCAACAGCCCGCTGATTTCACCATCCGCCAGAGCGAGGGAGGTACGATGAACACCCAGATCGTGCCCGATGCCGCCACTTGCCCGGAATGTCTTACCGAAATGAATACGCCCGGTGAGCGGCGTTATCGTTATCCGTTCATCAACTGTACCCATTGTGGCCCGCGCTTTACCATTATTCGCGCCATGCCCTACGACCGCCCGTTCACGGTGATGGCGTCGTTTCCGCTTTGTCCGCAATGTGAAAAAGAGTATCGGGATCCTTATGACCGACGCTTTCACGCCCAGCCCGTGGCCTGTCCGGCGTGCGGCCCGCATCTCAGTTGGGTGAGCGGCAGCCACCAGGCTGAAAAAGATGCGGCGTTGCAGGCAGCAGTCACGCGATTGAAGGCAGGGGATATTGTTGCCATTAAAGGCATTGGCGGGTTTCATCTGGCCTGCGATGCAAGCAACAGCGATGCCGTGGCGACACTGCGCGCGCGCAAGCATCGTCCGGCAAAACCGCTGGCGGTCATGTTGCCCAATGAGAGCGGCTTGCCGGAGAGTGCAAGTCGGTTGCTAAAAACGCCTGCCGCGCCGATTGTGCTGGTGGACAAACACTGCGTTACAACGCTGTGTGACGGCATTGCGCCAGGGCTTGCGGAAGTCGGTGTGATGCTGCCTGCGAATCCGCTACAGCACCTGTTATTACAGGAAATGAACGGCCCACTGGTGATGACCTCCGGCAACCTCAGCGGCAAGCCTCCGGCAATCAGCAACGAACAGGCGCTTGACGATTTACAGGGGATTGCCGATGGGTTCCTGTTGCATAACCGTGACATTGTGCAGCGAATGGACGATTCCGTGGTGCGGGAAAGTGGGGAAATGCTGCGGCGTTCACGGGGGTATGTCCCCGATGCGCTGGCGCTACCGCCGGGATTTAAGTCTGTTCCACCGATGCTCTGTCTGGGCGCGGATCTGAAAAACACGTTCTGTCTGGTTCGTGGTGAGCAGGCGGTGGTAAGCCAGCACCTTGGCGATCTCAGCGACGACGGGATCCAGAATCAGTGGCGCGAAGCGTTACGGTTAATCCAGAACATCTATGATTTTACCCCGCAGCGGATTGTTCACGATGCCCATCCGGGGTACGTCTCCAGCCAGTGGGCCAGTGAGATGAACTTGCCGACGGAGCGTGTTTTGCATCATCACGCCCACGCCGCTGCGTGTCTGGCTGAACATGGCTGGCCACTGGACGGCGGTGATGTTATTGCGCTGACGCTGGACGGTATCGGCATGGGAGAAGCAGGGGCGCTGTGGGGCGGAGAGTGTCTGCGGGTGAATTATCGCGAATGTGAACGCCTGGGCGGGCTGCCCGCCGTGGCGCTCGCAGGCGGCGATCTTGCGGCGAAGCAACCCTGGCGTAATCTGCTGGCGCAGTGTTTGCGCTTTGTACCCGACTGGCAGCGCTATGCGGAAACCACAGCCGTGCAGCAACAGAACTGGAGCGTGCTGGCGCGGGCGATTGCGCGGGGGGTTAATGCGCCACTGGCATCGTCATGCGGACGGTTATTTGATGCCGTTGCGGCGGCGCTGAATTGTGCGCCGCAATCACTCAGCTATGAAGGCGAAGCGGCCTGCGCGCTGGAAGCACTGGCATCACGCTGTGAGGGCGTTCAACATCCGGTGACGCTGCCTCTGACCGGTAATCAACTGGATCTGGCGACGTTCTGGTCACAATGGCTGAACTGGCAGGCATCGCCCGCAGAACGCGCCTGGGCTTTCCATGATGTGCTGGCGCAAGGATTTGCCGCGATGATGCGCGAACAGGCAACCGCGCGGGGGATCTCCACGCTGGTGTTCAGCGGCGGCGTCATGCACAACCGTTTACTGTCGTTACGTCTGGCGAATTATCTGGGTGATTTTACGTTGCTGTTCCCGCAGCAGTTACCGGCGGGCGACGGTGGGTTATCGCTGGGGCAGGGCGTGATTGCGGCGGCGCGCCAGTTGGCACACCGATAACGATTGAAACAGCCGTAGGCCGGATAAGGCGTAGCCGCCATCCGGCACCGACTGGCGAAGCGTAATCAGAGAATACCTGCCTGATAGAAATCCTGCAGGTTGATGGCGCCAGTGAGTTTACCGTTTTCATCCACCACCGGGGCGGCGGTGATTTTGCGCTTCATCAGGATCTCTTTGGCATCTATTGCGCGGCTTTCTGATTGCAGGGTGATGCCGTTGCGGGTCATCGCCTCGCTGACCGGCGTAGTGAGCGCACCACCGCCAACCAGCCAGCGGCGCAGGTCGCCATCGGTAAACACACCTTTCACCTGCATCTGATCGTCACAGACCGCAACCAGACCCAATCCGGTACGGCTTAATTCGAGCATCGCATCCATGACGCTGGTCGTAAGCTGAACCTGCGGAACGGCGTCGTCACGGCGCATCAGGTGATGCACTTTATTGAGCAAACGCGCGCCCAGCGCACCCGCCGGATGTGAACGGGCAAAATCTTCTTCGTTAAAACCGCGGGCCTGCATGACGGCCATCGCCAGCGCGTCACCCATCATCAGGGTGTTCACGGTGCTGGAAGTGGGGGCCAGATGCATCGGACAGGCTTCGCGCTCAACGGAGATATCCAGAACGGCTTTTGCCGCCAGGCCCAGCGGTGAGTTGGGTTTGCCGGTCATCGCCAGCAGGGCGATCGATTTATCTTCCAGTCGTGGGATGATGAGATCCAGCTCTTTTGCCCCGCCGGAATAGGAGATGAACAGCATCACGTCACGGCTTTCGATCATCCCCAGATCGCCATGCAGCGCCTCCGCGGGATGAACAAAAAAGGCGGGGGTGCCGGTACTGGCGAGCGTCGCGGCGATTTTTTTACCAATATGACCCGATTTACCAATCCCCGAGACAACCACTTTGCCTTCACAGTGGATGATGGTATTGGCGGCGCGGATAAAATCATCGCCCAGACGTTCCGGCAGACGGCTTGCTTCCTGTAACTCCAGCATTAATGTCTGACGGCCCGCGTTCAGTAGTGCATCACTCATTGGTTTCTCCGGTTATGATAACTTCAATCCCTTTCTCTTCCAGCGCCTGACGAAATGCAGGATCAATACCCGCATCGGTAATCAGCTTGTCGACGCTTTCCAGACTGCACACAATATTCGGACTTTTACGGCCGAATTTCGATGAATCTGCCATCAGGATCACTTCGCGTGCGGCGTTGCACATCGCTTTGCTGACGGTGTAGACCTCATTGAAGGTGGTCACGCCGGCATTGAGATCAATACCGTCGGTGCCCATGAAGAGTTTATCAAAACTGAACTGCTCAAAGGCGTTTTCCGCCAGTTGTCCGTGAAAGGAGGCGGATTTTTTACGAAACGTTCCGCCGGGCATCAGGATGGTTTGTTCGTTATCTAACTCTGACAGCGCATTGACAATGTGCAGGCTGTTGGTCATGACGGTGATATTGCTAAAGCGGGTAAGCATCGGCACCATCTGCAACACGGTACTGCCAGCGTCCAGAATGATGGAATCGCCATCGTGGATAAAACGGACAGCCGCTTCGGCGATACGTTCTTTTTTGTGCGTATTGATAAGCGTCTTGTGATCGATAGGCGGGTCGGACTCATCTTTGTTTAACATCACACCGCCATAGGTGCGAATGACAGTACCGGCATTTTCCAGGATGACGAGATCTTTGCGAATGGTGGTGCCCGTGGTGTCAAAGTGCTGGGCCAGTTCTTCCACTGAGCATTTCCCCTGCTTTTGCAGATGCTCCAGAATGGCAGCCTGACGCTGGCGAGGTTTCATAGGCGAAATTACCCTGAATTAAAGTTGTGAAATGATAATTTCGAAAGCGTTTAGCATTCACAACGAAATTACCCATGTTTCAGATTAAGCGCCAATGATAGTGCATTCTGCGATAACGGATCATGGGGAAAGATCACATCAGGCTGTAATTCAGTGAGATATTTGCCCTCAATGGTGGGAATTTTAATTGGTCTGGCGAATACAGTAAGACCTTTCATAAATAAAGTATCTGTTACCCGCTGATTCTCATCCAGTGCGATGGCGACAACAACGCGAGGCTTAAAACGGCCTCCTGAACGGCCCACACCAACGCGGCCCTGTTGACAAAGTTTGTCAAAGGCCTTGTTGAAGCGCGAGATCTGCCAGCCACCCAGCGCCAGTTGCGCACACCAGGCGATGACGGCGACAGTAATGAGTGCAGATACCATCATGTGCTCCTTTTATTTTGCCGGATGTCGGTTTTACCTTATCCGGCTTACAGGAAGGCCCGGTAAATGTAGCGCCACCGGGCGACATTCATTAAAACATCACCTGACCACCGGTGACGTTGATCGACTGCCCGGTGCAATACGACGCCTTCGTGCTTGCATAGAATAACAGCATGTTCAGGACATCCTGATAATCGCAGCCGCGCTTCAGCGGAACTTTATCAATGTAATACTGCTCCACTTCGCCAGGCTCGATCCCCAACTTAGTGGCGTACTGCGGCAGTAGCGACTGGAACATCGGAGATTTCAGCAGGTTGCCGAGCATCAGTGAGTGTACGGTGATTCCATATTCCGCCAGGTCCAGCGCCAGTGATTGCGTAAGCCCCACGCCGCCAAACTTTGCGGCGCTGTAGCCGGAGTTATGTTTGCTGCCCACTTTGCCGGATTTCGAGTTGATCTGAATAATGCGTCCCTGAATGCCATCGCGGATCATCAGACGGGAGAATTCGCGTGCGCAGAGGAAATAACCCACCAGATTCACCTGCAATGAGCGGTCAAAATCACCGAGCTGGAAGTCACTGATAAACGCCGCTTTAGCGATCCCCGCGCTGTAAACCAGCAGATCAACGCGGCCAAAGATCTCATCCACACCGCGAGAGAGCGCCAGCACACTCTGTTCGCTGGTGGCGTCAGCGCCAAAGCCATACGCCATACCTTCGCCAAATTCCGCGTTAATCTCCCGCGCGATATTCGCGGCTTTATCACTCTGAATATCTACCACCGCAACGCGATAACCGTCCGCGGCAAGCCCACGGCAAAGGAATGCCCCCAGGGTCTGTCCTCCACCAATGACAACGGCAACCTGATTCATTTTTCTCTCCTTAAGCGACAAACTTCAAAATACAGCCCGGCGCGATGTCGTCCGGTACTGGCCCCGCGACGTGTACGGTGCCGGGAAATTCGGCTTCACTCAGCCCATCGAAACGCAGGGTGATATGCCCCAGTTCACGTAAATTCTGTTCGGCCACGCTGCCGACGGCGGTGACCGGATAACGATGCTGACCCAGTTCAAACTGCGCGCCGGCCCGCAGCGTTCCGTTCAGTTCGCCATGACAATGGATAAAGCAAAATTCCTCGATATCCGCAGGCGCGCCTTCACGAAAGGTAATCAGCATCTGATCGCAGAGCGCATCCGGTGCGCTCTGACCGATACGGGTGATGGTGGTCTGATAAATAACGGTCATGTCGACACCTCTTATTGATAAATAAAGCCGGAAACAAACCAGGCGATGAGAACGGTAGGCGCACCGGTCAGGAAGCGGCTGACCAGCACAGAGGGCACGCCGACGCGAACGGTGTCCTGGCGGGCTTCTGCCAGTGACAGGCCGACCGGGATGAAGTCACAGGCCGCCTGAGCGTTAATAGCAAACAGAGCGGGCAGCGCCAGATGCGGCGGAATATTACCCAGACCAATTTGCACGCCGATCAGCACGCCAATCACCTGTGCGATCACCGCACCCGGGCCGAGGAACGGCGACAGCAGTGGGAACGAACAGATCAGCGCCAGCGTCACCAGCCCCAGCGGATGACTGGCAAGCGGTGCCAGACCGTGGGCTATCCAGTCGCCAAGCCCTGAAGCCATGATGATGCCGATAAGCGCTGAGACGAACGCCATAAAGGGCAGAATGGTTTTCAGCACCGTATCAATGGTGTCGCGGCCAGACTGGAACAGCACCGCCACCGCGGAGCCCATCCCCATGCCGACTTTTGCCAGCAGGCCGTCGCTCTGTTCGGTGATCTTCTTGCTGGTATCGTAGTCACGCCCGGCAGTTGTGTTTGTTGGCTGCGGTGCGACAGATGCGTCGTCCACGACAGTAATGTTCTCTTCTTTGACGCCGGAGACGTAGATATCTTCGACGATAAACTGGGCCAGCGGCCCCGATTTCCCGGTCGAGTGAATGTTCACGGTCGGAATGCGGCGTTTGGGATAGATCCCGCAGCGCAATGTCCCGCCGCAGTCGATAATCGCGACGCCAATTTCATCCTCCGGCGGTTCGCCTTCTTTAAATCCGTCGACGGCCTGCCAGCCGGTTAACTGCGCCAGCTTGTCCACAATCGCCGGGCGCGTACCTGCGGTGATATAGACAATTTTTTTCCCGGCGATCGCTTCCAGTTCTAACGGACCACCCCATCCGCCGGTCCCTTTTTCAATACGAATACGCGTCATGATGTCGCTCCTGCCAGATGGACTTTCTGCTCAAGTTGGATACCCATCTTTTTCTCAAAGATGGAGGTCGTCAGGTCGGTGACCCAGCCCCGGAAGAAGTTGGTAACCAGTCCGACCAACAGGTAGCTCACCGCCAGTGGACCGAGTGGAAGACCTAATGTGGTCAGTCCGCTGGCAATACCGAGGTAAACGAACAGTTCGCCTGGGTTGATATGCGGAAACAGACCGTTCATAGAGTGGCAGCTATACGAGGCCGCCGCGTAATAACTGGGCTTGTATTTCTCTGGCATAAAGCGACCCAGACTCAGCGTCATGGGGTTACAAAAAACAAACGTGCCGATAAAGGGCAGAATTAAGTAACGGGATAACGGGTTGCCGGCACAGCGCTGTGCGAAACGCTCGATCCGCTGCTGGCCGATAAAGTTGATCAGCGCATTCATGATGACCAGAAGGCTAATCAGCAGTGGAAGAATGCCGGTGACCATTCCGGTAAACACTTCTCCACCTTTCTGGAACAGCCCGATGAACCACTCTGCTCCATGTGTAATGGTTTCGATCATTGTTCTCTCCTGTAGGGATTTTTAGTTATCTTGCGAATGGGTGAGTTATTTTAATCAAATTGAAAGATATAAAAGTGTTATTTTGATCTCAAAATGAAAGTAAAATATTTTAAATTGAAAGTTTTTCCGTTGAAGGGGGATCTGCCAGGGGGCAACCAAAAGGGAGCAATGGATAAATTGTGTGGCGGAAAGGGGTTGGCACTTCCTTGTAGGACGAAGGATGCTTTACCATACTTCCCTCTGGATGAATCTGTTTAATGGATGTCTCATGTTCAAGCGTCGTTATGTAGCATTACTTCCCCTTTTTGTGTTACTGGCTGCCTGTAGCAGCAAACCGAAACCTCAAGAGACTCAAACGACCACAGGAACGCCTTCTGGCGGCTTCCTGCTTGAGCCCCAGCACAATGTGATGCAGATGGGCGGCGATTTTGCCAACAACCCGAATGCCCAACAGTTCATCGAGAAGATGGTGAACAAACATGGTTTTGATCGTCAGCAGCTTCAGGAAATTCTTTCACAGGCAAAGCGTCTGGATTACGTGTTGCGTCTGATGGACAGGCAGGCGCCGACCACCCAGCCGCCAGCCGGGCCTAACGGCGCATGGTTACGTTATCGCAAACAATTTATTACCCCCGATAACGTGCAAAATGGCGTGGCGTTCTGGAATCAATATGAAGATGCACTGAACCGCGCATGGCAGGTCTACGGCGTTCCACCGGAAATCATCGTCGGGATTATTGGCGTAGAAACCCGCTGGGGACGCGTGATGGGAAAAACGCGCATTCTGGATGCGCTGGCGACGCTGTCGTTTAACTATCCACGCCGTGCTGAGTACTTCTCTGGCGAACTGGAAACATTCCTGCTGATGGCGCGTAATGAACAGGATGATCCGTTGGATCTGAAAGGTTCTTTCGCGGGAGCGATGGGCTACGGACAGTTTATGCCGTCTTCCTATAAAGAGCTGGCGGTGGATTTCAACGGTGACGGTCATATTAACCTGTGGGATCCGGTTGATGCGATCGGTAGCGTGGCGAATTACTTCAAAGCTCACGGCTGGGTGAAGGGCGACGCCGTGGCGGTGATGGCCAACGGTCAGGCTCCGGGACTGGAGAATGGCTTCAAAACGCAATACAGCATTTCTCAACTGGCTGCCGCCGGACTCACGCCGCAGCAACCGTTGGGCAATCATCAACAGGCGAGTTTGCTGCGCCTGGATATCGGTACCGGATACCAGTACTGGTACGGCTTACCTAACTTCTATGCCATCACCCGCTATAACCACAGCACACACTATGCTATGGCGGTGTGGCAGTTGGGCCAGGCGGTGGCGCTGGCGCGCGTGCAGTAGTTTTCTTTTTTCGGACAACCGGCCTGCTAAATGGTTTTTCCGCAGGCCGGATAAGGCATCGCCGCCCTACGGCGCGTTATCAACGTATTTTTCTGAATCCCCCTCGTAAAATTGTCACCTCATCCCCATCTCTGCCGGGAAAGTGCTATCTTGTCCGGCATATTTTTAACTGACAGAGGCGGATATGACTGACAGTGAACTGATGCAGTTAAGTGAAAAGGTTGGTCTGGCATTAAAAGCGCGAGGCGCGACCGTGACCACGGCAGAGTCCTGCACTGGCGGTTGGGTGGCAAAAGCCATTACCGATATTGCCGGTAGCTCCGCATGGTTTGAGCGCGGTTTTGTCACCTACAGCAATGAAGCAAAATCGCAGATGATTGGCGTGCGCGAAGGGACGCTGGAACAGCATGGCGCAGTCAGTGAACCGGTGGTGGTAGAGATGGCGATCGGCGCACTGAAAGCGGCGCGCGCTGATTTCGCCGTTTCCATCAGCGGGATTGCCGGGCCGGATGGCGGCAGCGCCGAGAAACCGGTCGGCACTGTCTGGTTCGCCTTTGCCAGTGCGCGTGGGGAAGGGGTTACCCGCCGGGAATGTTTCAGTGGCGACCGGGATGCCGTGCGTCGACAGGCCACGGTTTATGTGCTGCAAACCCTGTGGCAACAATTTCTACAAAACACTTGATACTGTATGACTATACAGTATAATTGCGACAACAGTACAGAATTCACTATCCGGTTTTAGCCGGCATGACAGGAGTAATTAATGGCTATCGACGAAAACAAACAGAAAGCGTTGGCGGCAGCGCTGGGCCAGATCGAAAAGCAATTCGGTAAAGGCTCCATCATGCGCCTGGGTGAAGACCGTTCCATGGATGTGGAAACTATCTCCACTGGTTCGCTTTCTCTTGATATCGCACTGGGCGCTGGCGGTTTGCCGATGGGCCGTATCGTAGAAATCTACGGTCCGGAATCCTCGGGTAAAACTACCCTGACGTTGCAGGTTGTTGCGGCGGCACAGCGCGAAGGTAAAACCTGTGCGTTTATCGATGCCGAGCACGCGCTGGACCCGGTCTATGCCCGTAAACTGGGCGTTGATATCGACAACCTGCTGTGCTCCCAGCCGGACACCGGCGAGCAGGCACTGGAAATTTGTGACGCGCTGGCGCGCTCAGGCGCGGTTGACGTGATCATCGTTGACTCCGTTGCGGCGCTGACGCCAAAAGCGGAAATTGAAGGTGAAATCGGTGACTCTCACATGGGCCTCGCGGCACGTATGATGAGCCAGGCGATGCGTAAGCTGGCGGGTAACCTGAAGCAGTCCAATACGCTGCTGATCTTCATCAACCAGATCCGTATGAAAATTGGTGTAATGTTCGGTAACCCGGAAACCACCACCGGCGGTAACGCTCTGAAATTCTACGCTTCTGTCCGTCTGGATATCCGCCGTATCGGCGCGGTGAAAGAGGGGGATAACGTAGTCGGTAGCGAAACCCGCGTGAAGGTTGTGAAGAACAAAATCGCAGCACCGTTCAAACAGGCTGAGTTCCAGATCCTCTACGGCGAAGGTATCAACTTCCTCGGCGAGCTGGTTGACCTGGGCGTGAAAGAGAAGCTGATTGAAAAAGCGGGCGCATGGTACAGCTACAACGGTGACAAGATTGGTCAGGGTAAAGCGAATGCTATCTCATGGCTGAAAGAGAACCCGGCGGCGGCGAAAGAGATTGAGAAGAAGGTGCGTGAACTCCTGCTGAACAACCAGGACTCTAAACCTGATTTCGTGGTCGACGGCGCGGATGCTGAAGAAACCAACGAAGACTTTTAATCCTCTCGGATAAAAATGAAGGGCTGCTGATGCGGCCCTTTTTGCATTTCTGAATCGACAGGTTTTTTATGAGTGAACCGACATCACGCCGACCAGCCTACTCACGCTTGCTGGATCGGGCCGTGCGTATTCTTGCCGTGCGTGACCATAGCGAACAGGAGCTGCGGCGGAAACTGTCAGCGCCCGTCATGAGCAAAAACGGTCCGGAAGACATTGATGCCACCGCGGAAGATTATGACCGCGTGGTTGCCTGGTGCTACGAGCATCACTATCTGGATGACGGCCGTTTTGCCGCTCGCTTTCTTGCCAGCCGTGGTCGTAAAGGCTATGGGCCAGCGCGTATCCGCCAGGAGCTGAACCAGAAAGGGGTAGCCCGTGAATCGATTGAAAAAGCCATGCGCGAAAGTGAAATTGACTGGTGCGAACTGGCGCGTGAGCAGGCGGTACGAAAGTACGGTGAGCCGCTGCCGCGTGAATTTTCAGAAAAAGTTAAAATCCAGCGCTTTTTGCTCTACCGCGGCTTCCTGATGGAAGATATTCAGGATATCTGGCGTAATTTTACCGATTGAACGCATGCGGGATTTTACTTCCCACTAAAGAAAACTTATCTTATTCCCACTTTTTCCAGTAGCTGGTCT
>OKVW01000229.1_pt1 | contig 36859 bp, 31 predicted proteins | sample 1606991 | NCBI WGS metagenome assembly OKVW01 (sample SAMN03281021, study PRJEB24777) | human gut metagenome | isolation source: fecal sample PR177 from 1 month old male Malay infant, vaginal delivered... | reverse complement strand
ATCGCTACGCTGAAAAACTACATCACCGAAAGCGGTAAGATTGTCCCGAGCCGTATCACCGGTACCCGTGCAAAATATCAGCGTCAGCTGGCACGCGCTATCAAACGCGCTCGCTACCTGTCCCTGCTGCCGTACACTGATCGTCATCAGTAATCGGTCACGGTCCATTAATACGACTTTGAGAGGATAAGGTAATGCAAGTTATTCTGCTTGATAAAGTAGCAAACCTGGGTAGCCTGGGTGATCAGGTTAACGTTAAAGCGGGCTATGCTCGTAACTTCCTGGTCCCGCAGGGTAAAGCTGTTCCTGCTACCAAGAAAAACGTTGAATTCTTCGAAGCGCGTCGCGCTGAACTGGAAGCCAAACTGGCTGACGTTCTGGCAGCTGCTGAAGCTCGTGCTGCGCAGATCAACGCCCTGGAATCCGTAACCATCGCGTCTAAAGCTGGCGACGAAGGTAAACTGTTCGGTTCCATCGGTACTCGCGACATCGCTGACGCTGTTACTGCGGCTGGCGTTGAAGTGGCTAAGAGCGAAGTTCGTCTGCCGAACGGCGTTCTGCGTACCACTGGTGAGCACGAAGTGAACTTCCAGGTTCACAGCGAAGTATTCGCTAAGCTGACCATTAACGTTGTTGCAGAATAAGTTTTTATTCTGACAACCTCGTACGAAACGCCGGCCTTGTGTCGGCGTTTTGCTTTTCTCGATGCCCCATTATTCGCTCTGGCTATTCTTTTTCCTTTTCGGGATAATCACCAAAAATGAAACATAATTTCACTGTGGTGATGAATGGATACCCCGCAACCTTTGTTTGCGCGTAAAAACGTTGTCTGGATGAGTGCTGCGTTTTGTTGTCTGCTTTGGGGCAGTGCTTACCCGGCGATCAAAAGCGGTTATGAGATCTTCCAGATTGCCACCGATGATATCCCCTCTAAAATTGTCTTCGCCGGATATCGTTTTTTCTTTGCCGGCCTGTTACTGCTCTTGCTGGCGCTCGCACAACGCAAACCCATCGGTCGACTGAGCGCTCGCCAGTTCGGACAACTGTCGATGCTGGGGCTGACGCAGACCTCGCTGCAATATATCTTCTTTTACATTGGGCTGGCGTTTACCACGGGGGTGAAAGGCTCAATCATGAACGCCACCGGAACCTTCTTCAGCGTGCTGCTGGCGCACTTCATCTACCAGAATGACAAACTGAGCTACAACAAAACGCTGGGCTGCATTCTTGGCTTTATTGGCGTGATGGTGGTGAACTTTAACAGTGGATTGATGGATTTTAGCTTTAATCTGGCAGGCGATGGCTCGATCGTGCTGGCCGCGTTTATTCTTTCTGCCGCGACGCTGTACGGTAAGCGTATTTCGCAGACGGTGGATCCGACGGTCATGACGGGTTACCAGTTAGGCTTTGGCGGTGTGGTTTTAGTGCTGGGAGGCTATGCGTTTGGCGGTTCGCTAACCGTTCACGGGCTCGCGTCTGTCGCCATTCTCGGTTATCTGACGCTGCTCTCGTCAGTGGCGTTTGCGCTGTGGAGTATTTTACTCAAATACAATCGCGTGGGGATGATCGCGCCGTTTAACTTCCTGATCCCGGTTTCTGGCGCGGTTCTGTCTGCGATTTTCCTCGGTGAGAATATCCTCGAATGGAAATACGCCCTGGCGCTGGTACTGGTATGTTCGGGGATCGGATGGGTTAATCGGGTGAAGCGGTAATGCCAGCAGCACATTTGTAGGCCGGAGAAAGCAAAGCCGCCATCCGGCACTGCGCTTATCAGGCCTACAAGACTGCGGCAATATGCGTTAACGTGCGCGTATAAAGCTACCGTTGGCTTGACGGGTAAACAGGACCTGTTGATTGTTTCCGGTATCGATAGTCAGTCCGGTCACCACGCCGTTGGCATTCTGGCGAATCTGCACCATTTGCCCGTTTTGCAGGTTGCTGAGCGGTTTGCCGCTGCCTTCAACCTGTGCCATAGCGTAAACGTCAGTCGGTGGCAGCCCGTGGTCACGGAACAGTTGCGCTAACGTTTTACCCGACTCTACGCGATAGGAGCGCCACTGCTGTTCAATACCGCTTTCCTGCTGGAAAGGCTGAGTTTGTGTTTGCGTCTGCTGTGCCTGAGGTTGTTCCTCTGGCTGGCCTTCCTGAATGGGTTCCGGCGCGACGGGAGCGACTTGTCCCGGATCGTTTTGCGGGGTGACAAGCTGCGCCTGAAGCTGTGCTTCTGTCGGTGGTTGAGACTGTGACTGGAGATCCAACTGCGCGTCGCGGGTGACGGCTGGCGCATCGTTTGTATCGCTTGAGGGAAGCAGGAAGCCGATAATCAGCACAACAGCCGCAATAATAATGCCGCGGCGGTGCGCCGGGGGAAGCGGATCCATAATGCGAAAATTGTCCGGTGCATGCCAGATTTTCGCCAGGGTTGGTTTTAATTCAAAGCGCCCGGGCATGGCTTTCCTCCTGCTCCGCGTCTCGTTCCTCAATCATAGAGTATAGACAGCTAACGCTATGATGTTCGTGATGTTACCCGCTTTTGACACATTCATACGGAATATCTCTATTGTTTCTTTTTCGCCGTGATTTGTCATCCTCCCCGACACAACATTTTACCGGAAGAGGCGTGACTGTTATGCTGCCCGCTACTTAATATCCGATGAAAGGAAATACGATGGCAACCCCGACTTTTGACACTATCGAAGCGCAAGCAAGCTACGGCATTGGTTTGCAGGTAGGACAGCAACTGAGCGAATCCGGACTGGAAGGGCTGTTGCCTGAAGCGCTGGTTGCAGGTATTGCTGACGCGCTGGAAGGCAAACAGCCTGCTGTGCCCGTTGATGTGGTACACCGCGCACTGCGTGAAATTCATGAGCGCGCGGACGCCGCGCGTCGCGAGCGTTTCCAGGCAATGGCTGCGGATGGCGTTAAATATCTGGAACAGAACCGTGAGAAAGACGGTGTGAACAGCACGGAATCCGGTCTGCAATTCCGTGTCCTGACACAGGGCGAAGGCGCAATTCCGGCTCGTACTGACCGCGTTCGTGTTCACTACACAGGCAAACTGATTGACGGCACTGTTTTTGACAGCTCTGTTGCGCGTGGCGAACCGGCTGAATTCCCGGTAAACGGGGTTATTCCGGGCTGGATTGAAGCGCTGACCCTGATGCCGGTTGGCTCGAAATGGGAACTGACGATCCCGCAGGAACTGGCTTACGGTGAACGTGGCGCTGGCGCTGCTATCCCGCCGTTCAGCACCCTGGTGTTTGATGTCGAGCTGCTGGAAATCCTGTAAGCAGTGACTTCTGTTCCCCTCAACTCCGGGGGGAACAGAAAATACGCAATAAAACCACTTCCTTGCCAAATGTCGGCATTTTATCTTGCAAATGCATCCGTTGCGTGTATTTTTGTGAGCTAATTCGCGTTACCAGAGTGATATGACACTCACTTTAAACATAAAATTAACATTATATTTAAATCTTAGTATTCATCCCGCCGATTCTTACCTAATATCGATGAGTCCCGAAGAGAGGATCGTCGTATCATAGAGATACACAACAGACGCATTAAAGGCCGCAGAGCCTGCACAACACAGACAGGTACAGGAAGAATAAAACATGGTAGATCAGGTTAAAGTCGCTGCCGACGAAGAGGCATCGACTGAACAGTCGCTACGGCGCAATCTTACAAACCGGCATATTCAGCTTATCGCCATTGGTGGCGCGATTGGTACCGGCCTGTTTATGGGCTCGGGTAAAACAATCAGCCTCGCCGGACCGTCGATCATTTTTGTGTATATGATCATCGGTTTCATGCTCTTTTTCGTGATGCGGGCAATGGGTGAATTGCTGCTCTCGAATCTGGAATACAAATCTTTTAGTGACTTTGCTTCGGATCTGTTGGGACCCTGGGCCGGGTATTTTACCGGCTGGACCTACTGGTTCTGCTGGGTCGTTACCGGAATGGCGGATGTCGTCGCCATTACCGCCTATGCGCAGTTCTGGTTCCCCGGTCTTTCCGACTGGGTTGCCTCGCTGGCGGTGGTCATTCTCCTGTTGAGCCTTAACCTCGCCACCGTGAAAATGTTTGGTGAGATGGAGTTCTGGTTCGCGATGATCAAAATCGTCGCCATCGTGTCGCTGATCATTGTCGGGCTGGTAATGATTGCCATGCACTTTCAGTCGCCAACCGGCGTAGAAGCGTCATTTACTCACCTGTGGAATGACGGCGGCTGGTTCCCGAAAGGTATTAGCGGCTTCTTTGCCGGTTTCCAGATTGCAGTGTTCGCCTTTGTGGGGATTGAACTGGTCGGGACAACGGCGGCGGAAACCAAAGATCCAGAGAAATCGCTGCCACGCGCGATTAACTCGATTCCGATTCGTATCATCATGTTCTACGTCTTCGCGCTGATCGTCATTATGTCGGTGACGCCGTGGAGTTCAGTGGTGCCGGAAAAGAGCCCGTTCGTTGAACTCTTTGTCCTGGTCGGCCTGCCTGCTGCGGCCAGCGTGATTAACTTCGTGGTTCTGACGTCTGCGGCTTCCTCAGCAAACAGCGGCGTATTCTCCACCAGCCGCATGCTGTTTGGGCTGGCGCAGGAGGGCGTGGCGCCTAAAGCATTCGCCAAACTGTCTAAACGCGCGGTTCCGGCGAAGGGGCTGACCTTCTCCTGTATCTGCTTGTTGGGCGGGGTGGTGATGCTGTACGTCAATCCCAGCGTAATTGGCGCTTTCACCATGATCACCACGGTGTCAGCGATCCTGTTTATGTTCGTCTGGACCATCATCCTGTGCTCATATCTGGTGTACCGCAAACAGCGCCCGCATCTGCATGAGAAATCGATCTACAAAATGCCGCTGGGTAAAGTGATGTGCTGGGTGTGCATGGCGTTTTTCGTGTTCGTCCTGGTGCTGCTGACCCTGGAAGACGACACCCGTCAGGCGCTGATTGTGACGCCGCTGTGGTTTATCGCGCTGGGTCTGGGGTGGCTGATGATTGGTAAGAAGCGGATGGCAGGCGTTCGTTAATTCGATTGCCGGATGGCGCTAGCGTTTATCCGGCCACAAAAAGTCTGGTTCCCGTAGGCCCGGTAAGCGCTAGCGCCACCGGGCGCTTTGTTTACTCCCCCGCTAACGCCCGCGGGAACAGCACATTATTTTCCAGACTGATGTGTTCCATCAGGTCATCGATCAGTTCATTAATGCCGTTGTACATCGCTTTCCAGGTGGTACAGGCTTCTGGTGGAATGGTGACGTTATGGGTCGTGTGCTTGATCACTTCCAGCAGTTCGCCCGCCTCATCATGCTCACTTTCCATAATGCTAATCGGCCCCATTGCCTGACTGCCCAACCCCTGTTTGAGCATCGGGAACAGGATCTGTTCCTCTTTCATCATGTGGCTTGAAAGCTCCTGATGCAGCATGGTCAGATATTTCGCCAGCCCTTTCGGTACGTTGGGCTTGTCGGCATGAACGCGTTCCACTTTGCTGGCCTGTAGAATAAGTTCCGGCAGTTGCTCGCGGTGTCTGTCGTGATAACGCACGATGATGTGATCGATGATGTCGGCCAGCGGTGCGGCGCGCCAGTCTTTCTCTACCGGCTGTTTCGCCAGTTGGGCGAGTTGCGCTTCAATGGCGTCAATATCCAGTTCTTTACGGGCGGCAGCACGCGCCAGCGTCTGCTTACCGCCGCAGCAGTAATCCATATCGTACTTGCGAAACAGAGCCGAAGCGCGTGGTATAGAGAGCGCCAGTTCACCTAATGGTTGATCGCGATAAGCCATAGCCGTTACCTCATTCTTAATGATATAAATTGCATTTTAAATGCAACTTTAAGCCAGCACCATAACCCTTTTGGGGGGGGGACGGATTAACTGCCCGGCTCAGAAAGCGGAATCACGCGCGGTTTTTCTGGTTTCGCTTTGACCGCCACGACGACGCCGATCGCCAGCAGCGCGATGCCGCTTACGCTCAGCGCCGGAGGAAGTTCCTGACGTAAAATAAAGGTATACAGTAAGCCCGCCAGCGTTTCGAAAACAATTAACGGGCCAAGAATGACCGTCGGTAAACGCTGGCTGGCAATGTTCCAGCACAACGCGCCCACCCATGAGCACAGCACCGCAATGGCGATCATCAGCCCCACAAATACCCCAGGACGGGGGCCGAACGGCAAAGCGAAATCGGGTGTTTGTCCATGTAACCAGAGACAGGCGACGAGATAGCCTGCCAGGGACACCGGTAGTGTGACCAGCGCTTGCGCCGTTGCCCACATCATCGGATGTTTATCCGGGTTTTCCCGCAACCAACGGGCATTGCGCAGTGCATACCAGGCCCAGCACACCACGGAAACCACAGCCAGTGCGATGCCTGACCCATAACGCCAGCCGTTAAAATCAGGCACGCCCTGATTGAGTTCGGCGATGTTGACGCACAGCAAGCCAATACCTATCAACACCAGCGCGGGCGCCAGTCGCCGCCAGGAGAGTTTTCCGTCGCGATGGCTATACAGCAGATTGGCAAATACCGGGATCACAACTGGCAGTGTACCGATGATCATCGTGGAAACCGGCGCACCGGTACGCTGAATCGCGCTGGCAAGGCAGACGTAGTAAATCAGGTTGCCCATCATGGTTAGCGTCAGCGCCGTCACCCAGTCTTTCGCCGCAAGCTGTCGCAAACGAACGCGTCCGAGCCAGGCCAGCGGCAGGGCGATAAGACCAAGAGCCAGATAGCGCGCCATTGACTGTAATGCCGCGGGATATTCCGGTACGATCAACGGCCCGACAAATATCAATCCCCACATCAGCCCTGCCAGCAGAGCGTACAGCACACCGCTAATCATTTTTTACATCCACATCATTGAACAGTGCGAAGAGTGTAGGCAGGGAAAATGCGCGCGTATTGTATGAGATTGCGCATTATCGTGGGTAAACCTGTTTTTGGTAACGCACCGGGGTAATGCCATAGCGGTGTGTAAATGCGCGAGTGAGATGGGATTGATCGGTGAGACCTGTCGCGGCGGCAACATCCGCCGCGGGCATTCCGAGAGTCAGGAAGGCTTTCGCGCGCCACAGCCGAATCGCCATCAACATCTGATGGGGGGTGACATGGAAATGGGCTTTGAACTGACGCTGAAAGTGCCAGGGGCTCAGCGCGGCGACGCGCGCCAGTTCGTCGAGCGTCACCGGGCGCATATAGTTGTCATGCAGGTAGTCGCGTACGCGTTCAAAGCGATGCGCCCCTTCCTGACGTACCGGCGCATGGCGTGCCAGCGGTTGAAAGGTCTCGATCAGATCTAACAGCAGCCCTTTTTGCGCCAGCGGATCGTCGGTATGCCATAGGCCGTGGATCAGCGTACAGATCTGGCGGGAGCGCTGCGGATCGTGACGTGTAACGTCATGAAACCACCAGTGGCGGATCCCGGTGACCTCTTCCAGCAGATCGGGTTCCAGATAGATCATCCGGTAACGCCAGCCGTCGGCGGTTTCTGCTTCGCCGGTATGGAGCTCATCCGGATTCATGGTGACGACTGAATGGGCCGGGGCCACGTGCTGCGTACCCCGATAGCGAAAGCGTTCGGCTCCGGCTTCGATTGCGCCAACGCCGAACGCTTCGTGGGTGTGTGGTTCAAAGGCGTAGCGTGAAATATGCGCGTGGTACAGCTCAACGCCCGGAACCTGCGCCAGATGGCGAAAGCGGGCGCTGTCTTTCTCATCACTAAACTGTTCAGGTACACCTTGCACGTGATTTCTCCCCACACATCATCCTCTCATTATCTGAGAGGATGCGCGGGGATGCCACCACAATTAACCAATTTTTAACACTTACAGGCGGCTTTGACGCTCTCTGCCAGCGAGGTTGTCGGGCGGCCAATCAGTTTGCTCAGCGTATGGCTGTCATCGAACAGACCGCCTTTTGACGCTCCGGTATCGGAGTCTGCCAGCATATCTGCCAGACCCGCAGGCAGACCGGCACTTTTCAGCGCTGCAGCGAAATCAGCTTCGCTGAGGTTCTGATAGACGACCTGTTTACCACTCTGTTTGCTCAGTTCAGCAGCCAGTTGACTCAACGTCCTGCTTTCATCACCCGCCAGTTCATACACGTGACCGGCATGGCCTTCTGTACTGATGACCTGTGCAGCAGCAGCGGCATAATCCGCACGGGTTGCAGAGGCAATTCGGCCCTCGCCAGCGGCGCCGATAAACACGCCATGCTCCAGCGCAGCAGGGGCGCTGGCCAGATAGTTTTCGGTATACCAGCCGTTACGCAGCAGCGCGTGGGCAATACCGGCGTCTGCCAGCATCTTTTCCGTCGCCACATGCTCGTCCGCCAGACCGAGTGGAGAACGGTCTGCATGCAGCAGACTGGTGTAAGCGATAAATTTCACCTTTGCGATCCTGGCGGCATTAATGACATTGCGGTGCTGAACAGCACGCTGTCCCACTTCGCTGGAGGAAATTAGCAGCAGCTTATCGATACCCTGCAATGCCCGGGTGAATGCGGCTTCGTCGCTATAGTCCGCCTGACGAACGGTGATCCCCTGTTGGCTTAATGCGGTGGCCTTCGCCGGGTTGCGTACTATCGCCACAATCTCACGGGCAGATACGGTTTTTAGCAGGTTTTCAATAATGTGCTGGCCTAACTGGCCGGTGGCACCGGTAATTGCAATCATGGATGACTCCTTACTCTGTCGCTTGTGTTTTATCACGCTAACACTTAAACTTACTTTTAGTAAGTACGTACAAAAAGGTAAGTATGAAATGACAACACCGACGCTTTCTCAACAGTTGCGAGACGGCAATTTATTTGCTGAGCAGTGCCCGTCGCGTGAGGTGTTAAAGCATGTGACCAGTCGCTGGGGAGTATTGATCCTTGTGGCATTGCGTGACGGTACCCACCGTTTCAGCGATTTGCGCCGTAAAATGGGCGGTGTGAGTGAAAAAATGCTGGCGCAGTCGTTACAGGCGCTGGAGCTGGATGGATTTATCAACCGGGTCTCTTATCCGGTTGTGCCGCCACACGTAGAGTACAGTCTGACCCCACTGGGTGAGGAGATAAGCGACAAAGTCGCTGCGCTGGCGGACTGGATTGAGCTGAATTTGCCGCAGGTTTTATCGCAACGGGAAGCGCGGGTGGCGTAAAACGTGACCGGATGGCGTGTTGCCATCCGGCATAAACGTTACTTGCTTAAATCCATCTGATAAATCGCGAAGCCGATATCATCGGTGGCGACTTTTTTCATCGGATACTGGCCTTTCTCTTTGATAAACGCGGCGGCTTTATCACCCGGCGACGTTTCGAAGCGGATATCCAGTTTTTTGTCGCTGTGAATCGGTGCCAGACGCCAGTTGTTGTCGGCTGCCGGATGAATTTCACCGGCGCGTTGAGATTCAGCGCTAATCCACGCTGCCAACACAGAACGGTTCTCATCCGGTGAGGCAAAGGCAATGTGGCTGTCGCCAGTGCCGGCAAACTTGCCGCCGTAGGCGCGATAGTTGTTGGTGGCGACCAGGAACATGGCATTCGGATCAACAGGTTTGCCGTTGAAAGTCAGATGCTTAATCCGTTCCGCTTTCGGGTTTATCATCTGGCACTCACCGTCATAGCGCGCGGGCTGTGAGACATCAATCTGGTAGTCCACGCCGTCAATGACATCAAAGTTATACGTTCGAAAACCGTCCCAGTTGATCAGCGACTGCGGTTTGCTGCTGTGGATATCAATCTGATTAAACTGTCCGGCGGAGCACTCCAGCCACTCTTTCACCTCTTTACCGCTGGCTTTGACCACGACCAGCGTGTTCGGATACAGATAGAGGTCGGCGGCATTACGGAAGGTCAACTGACCCTTTTCAACTTCCACAAAACTGGCCGGATCGTTCTTGCGTCCCCCCACTTTAAACGGGGCGGCAGCGGAAAGTACCGGCAGTTTTGCGAGGTCCGGATCGCCCTGAATAAAGTGTTCGACATACGCTTTCTGCGCGTTGTTAACGACCTGAACGGTCGGATCGTCCTGCACCAGCGCCAGATAGCTGTACATGTTGTCGGCGGATTTGCCGATCGGCTTGCTGACGAATTCGCGGGTCGCATCGTGGTCAGCTTTCAGAATATCCACCAGTTTGCTGTCTTCGGCAGCGAGCGATTTCTTCGCGGCGGCGTCGTAAATCGGTCGCGCTTCGGCTTTCGCCTGCGTGACCTGCCATTTACCGCTGTCGTTATTAAGCACCAGATCCACCACGCCCAGATGATCGCCCCACATGCCCGGCATCACCGCAGGAATGCCGTTCAGCGTGCCGTTGGCGATATCTGCGCCTTTGATACTGGCAAAATCTTTACCGGGGAAGACCGCATGGGCATGACCAAACATAATCGCGTCCACGCCGGGCACGTCGCTGAGGTAGTAAACGGAGTTTTCCGCCATGCTCTGGTACGGGTCAGCGGAAAGTCCTGAGTGGGCAATCACGACCACGACATCCGCCCCTTTCAGGCGCATTTCCGGGACGTATTTACGCGCCGTTTCGGTGATGTCGTTTACCGTCACTTTGCCGCTCAGGTTCGCTTTATCCCAGGTCATGATCTGTGGCGGAACAAAACCGATATAGCCGATGTTAAGCGTTTGCGGCTTACCGTCTTTATCGACGACACGGGTCTCTTTAATCAGATAAGGCGTAAACAGCGGCTTCTGCGTCTTAACGTCGATGATATTAGCGTTAACGTACGGGAATTTCGCGCCAGCCAGGGCTTTTTGCAGATAATCCAGGCCGTAGTTGAATTCATGATTGCCCAGGTTACCAACGGCATAATCCAGTGTGTTCAGCGCCTTATAGACCGGATGAACATCGCCTTTCTCCAGCCCTTTTGCCGCCATATAGTCGCCCAGCGGGCTGCCCTGAATCAGATCGCCGTTATCGACCAGCACACTGTTTTTGACTTCATGACGGGCCGCGTTAATCAGGCTGGCGGTACGTACCAGTCCGAATTTTTCGGTTGTGCTGTCTTTGTAATAATCGAAATCCATCATGTTGCTATGCAAATCAGTGGTTTCCATTATCCGGAGATCGACGGTCGCGGCATTCACGCTGGCTGCGATCAGCGTGGCCAGGAGCGTTGCACTAAACTTAATCATCATAGGGCATCCTTTTAAGAGCTAAGCCACAAAAGAAAATGTATATAAATGTTCTTGATTACAGAACTGTGAATCATGCATCAGTTTAGCCAGCAAAACCGCAGACACTATCACAGTTGGCGGAATCGCCTTTGATAGGGTATAAGTAAAACAATGAGTTAACGCCACTGCCATAAACGAGGTGGAGAATGTTAGAACATGTATGCCAGCTTGCACGGAACGCGGGCGATGCCATTATGCAGGTCTATGATGGAGTCAAACCGATGGAGATTGCCTGTAAGCAGGATGATTCTCCGGTCACCGCCGCTGACATCGCCGCGCATGCCGTCATCCTTGAAGGCTTAACGCAACTGACGCCGGACATTCCGGTGCTCTCGGAAGAAGATCCGCCTGGCTGGGATGTACGCCAGCACTGGCAGCGTTACTGGCTGGTCGATCCGCTGGATGGCACGAAAGAGTTCATCAAACGCAACGGTGAGTTCACCGTCAATATTGCGCTTATCGACAACGGTAAACCGGTACTGGGCGTGGTGTACGCGCCGGTCATGAAGGTGATGTACAGCGCTGCGGACGGCAAGGCCTGGAAAGAAGAGTGCAATGTGCGTAAGCAAATTCAGGTACGCGACGCGCGCCCGCCGCTGGTGGTGATCAGCCGTTCCCATACGGACAATGAACTGAAAGAGTATTTACAGCAGTTAGGGGAGCACCAGACGACGTCAATTGGCTCGTCGTTGAAGTTCTGTCTGGTGGCAGAAGGGCAGGCGCAATTATATCCGCGCTTTGGCCCTACCAACGTCTGGGATACCGCCGCAGGTCACGCGGTTGCCGCAGCTGCCGGGGCGCACGTTCACGACTGGCAGGGTAAGACGCTGGATTACACCCCGCGTGAATCGTTCCTTAACCCCGGCTTTAGGGTCTCTATTTATTGAGTAGTTTATGCAGCAGGGCAATGACCTGCTGCACCTCTTCCTGGGTTAGCGCCCCGTCTTTTGCCCACTGGATACGGCCATCTTTATCAAGTACCACGATCGCCGAGCTCTCCTCATCAAGCTGCCATGTTTTACGGGCCACGCCATTGCTGTCGACGATGAACTGTGACCACGGATAGAGCTTTTTATTGCTCTCCAGGCTGCTGCGAACAAACATACCCGAACCGGGGATCGCGTCATCGGTATTGACGATCGTCGTGGTCTGGTAAACATCATGGGGGAGTTTCGCTGCTTTGATCGCTTCAATCAGTGTGGCATTTTTCTCTTTGGCGGAGGTGCGGCCGGCAATGTGCTGGAGGATTCGAACCTTCCCGGGCAATTGCGCGCTGTTCCAGTTTTTATAACTGAATTTATCATTCTCAAGAATCAGTTCGCCGCGATCGGCAATCCCAACAGGCGGGACGCGCTGGCCCTTCTCAAACTGATGGGCGGAAGCCATCATTGGCGCTAACAGGCACGCCAGCGCCAGAATCTTACGTAAGCTCATGGTGTTTCCTTCTTATTGTTTGCAGGTGATCCGACCACTTGGGTCTGCTTTTAATCATATGTGCGAATGATGATTTTTCCCGCAAGAGTGATGCCAGTTTGCGGACGCGCGCACAAATCCTGCGGAAAACGACGGCTTATACTGAATACACCACCGTGAATCAGAGAGAATTCTGATTAACTGTAATGAAAAGGTAAATAAACTTATACACGCTGGAAACATCGTACAGATAGTCTATAGTCAAAAGGCATTAAAATTTGCGCCTAAGAACGGTTGGACCGATTGTGGTACCACAAGGGCGTAAGACTTAAGCAGGAGATAACAATGAAAATTTTCCAACGGTACAACCCACTGCAAGTGGCGAAGTACGTGAAAATCCTGTTCCGTGGACGGTTATATATCAAGGACGTTGGCGCTTTTGAGTTTGATAAGGGTAAGATTCTTATCCCAAAAGTGAAGGATAAACAGCATCTGTCTGTGATGTCCGAAGTCAACCGTCAGGTTCTGCGTCTGCAAACTGAGATGGCTTAACCAAAGTGCTATGCAGTAGTTTAAAAACGGCTCCCATTGGGAGCCGTTGATGTTTATGCGTCAGGACGCTTTGGTCTCTTCTTTGGCGTCCGGCAACTTCGGTACTAACACGTTTGGCTTGCTGTCCAGACGGGTCACCAGCAGCTGATCGATGCGGTAGTTGTCGATATCCACCACTTCGAATTTGTAGCCCGAGAACTTCACGGAGTCAGTGCGTTTCGGGATTTTACGCAGCATGAACATCATGAAGCCACCGATCGTCTCGTAGTTACCCGACTGCGGGAACTCATCGATATCCAGTACGCGCATAACGTCATCAATTGGCGTGCCGCCATCAATCAGCCATGAGTTTTCGTCGCGGGCGACAATCTGCTCTTCCAGACCCTGACCGACCAGATCGCCCATCAGTGTGGTCATCACATCATTCAGCGTGATGATACCCACCACCAGCGCGTATTCATTCATGATCACCGCAAAGTCTTCACCTGCGGTTTTGAAGCTTTCCAGCGCTTCTGAAAGCGTCAGCGTATCGGGAACGATCAGCGTGTTACGGATCTGCACACCGCTGTTCAGCGCCATGCTCTGATTCGCCAGAACGCGGTTCAGTAAGTCTTTTGAGTCGACATAACCAATGATGTGGTCAATATCCTCATTACAGACGAGGAACTTGGAGTGCGGATGTTCCGACACTTTATTTTTCAGGCTCTGCTCATCTTCATGTAGATCGAACCAAATCACGTTTTCACGGGAGGTCATGGATGACGGGACGGTGCGTGATTCCAGTTCGAATACGTTCTCAATCAGTTCATGCTCCTGCTTACGCAGCACGCCTGCGAGCGCACCGGCTTCCACTACGGCATAGATATCATCGGAGGTGATGTCGTCTTTGCGCACCATAGGCAGTTTGAAGATGCGGAAAATAACGTTCGCTAACCCATTAAAGAACCACACCAGCGGCGTGAAGACAAACAGACAGAAGCGCATCGGGTTGATGATACGCAAAGCCACAGCTTCTGGCGCAATCATACCGATGCGTTTCGGGGTTAAATCCGCGAAGAGGATGAACATGCCGGTGACCAGTGAGAAAGAGAGAATAAAGCTCAACTGTTCAGAGAGTTCGGGTGACATATAGTTAGAGAACAACGAGTAAAACGCTGGGGAAAATGCCGCGTCACCGACGATACCGCCGAGAATAGCGACCGCGTTCAGACCAATTTGCACGACCGTAAAAAACATCCCAGGGTTTTCCTGCATTTTCAATACGCGTTGCGCATTGAGACTGCCTTCATCGGCCAGCAGTTTGAGTTTAATTTTACGTGAGGCGGCAAGCGAGATCTCGGATATCGAGAAGAACGCACTCACAGCGATCAGGCAAAGAATAATAAAAATACTGTTTAACATATCTTATCCGACCGTTCAGGCCAGATCCTCGGAAGGGAAGTTGATAAATCCATGTGGTAAAGCGTAATGACAACCGGCTCGTGAAAATGAGCCGGTAAATTCAGCGGCTAGTATAGCGTAAGGTACTGTAAAGCCGCCAGAGGGTTAATTTTGAGCGATGATGGCGTTGCACGCCGTGATATCAGGCATCCGGCGGCAAACAGACGCCAATTCCTCCGATACCGCAGTAGCCATACGGATTTTTGTGCAGGTACTGCTGGTGGTCGTCCTCTGCATAGTAAAACGGCGTGGCGTTGCTGATTTCGGTGGTGATGTGGCGATCGTCACCCGCCGCCTTCATCGCCGCCTGGAAGCGCTCAAAACTGGCGCGTGCGGCGCTGTCCTGTTCGGGTGTCAGCGGATAAATGGCCGAACGATACTGCGTGCCGTGGTCATTGCCCTGACGCATTCCTTGCGCCGGATCGTGGTTTTCCCAGAACACCTGCAACAGTTGTTCATAGCGGATAACCGACGGGTCGTACACCACGCGTACGGCTTCGGCATGACCGGTTTCGCCGGAACAGACCTCCCGGTAGGTCGGGTTTGGCGTGTACCCGCCGGTGTAACCCGCTGCGGTGCTGTACACGCCTGGCAGTTGCCAGAACAGTCGTTCTACACCCCAGAAACAGCCCATCGCGAATATCGCGATTTCCATCCCTTCCGGAACGTTGGTCATAGAGTGATTATTGACGGCATGCAGTGTCGCCACGGGCATCGGGGTATTGCGTCCAGGTAATGCATCCGACGGGGAAATCAGGTGCTTTTTGTCAAATAAACTCATGGTGCCGTTCTCCCGAAAATCAGTAATTGGGGTTAAGGTTGTAACAAGACGCGTATTTGCACACAATAACCGTTACGAATACGTCTACAGTAAACATAAGAAATATTTGGGGTGACGTCTGTTTTTCAATCCCAGTTGTTGGGTTTTTGTTAAGCCGTGGATCGGTGTGAACATTTTTTTCCAGGGGTGGAAATAAGGGATATTCAGGAGAAAAAGTGCCACATATCCGTCAGTTATGTTGGGTGAGCCTGCTGTGTTTAAGCAGTTCTGCCTTTGCCGCGAACGTCCGTTTACAGGTCGAAGGGCTATCAGGAGAACTGGAGAAAAACGTTCGTGCACAGCTCTCAACCATCCAGAGTGATGAAGTGACGCCGGACCGCCGCTTTCGAGCGCGCGTGGATGATGCTATTCGCGAAGGGTTAAAAGCGCTTGGCTACTATCAGCCGACGATTGATTTCGATCTTCGTCCGCCTCCTGCAAAGGGGCGTCAGGTTCTGATTGCTAAAGTAACCCCTGGCGAACCGGTACGCATTGGGGGAACGGAAGTTATTTTGCGCGGCGGCGCGCGCACCGATAAAGATTATCTGGCCCTGCTGAAAACCCGTCCGGCCATCGGCACGGTGCTTAACCACGGCGACTATGACAACTTCAAAAAGTCATTAACCAGCGTGGCGCTACGTAAAGGGTATTTCGACAGCGAATTCAATAAAAGTCAGCTTGGCATTGCGCTCGATCGCCATCAGGCGTTCTGGGATATTGATTACAACAGCGGCGAACGCTATCGCTTCGGTCATGTGACGTTCGAAGGATCGCAGATCCGCGAGGAATATCTGCAAAACCTGGTGCCGTTCAAAGAGGGTGAGGAATACGAATCCAAAGAGCTCGGTGAACTGAACCGTCGCCTTTCCGCTACCGGTTGGTTTAACTCGGTTGTAGTGGCGCCAGAGTTTGATAAAGCGCGAAAAACCAAAGTGTTGCCGCTTAAAGGAGTTGTCTCGCCACGTACCGAAAATACCATTGAGACCGGGGTGGGTTATTCCACCGACGTCGGCCCACGCGTGAAAGCGACCTGGAAAAAGCCGTGGATGAACTCCTTGGGCCACAGTCTGACGACCAGCGCCAGTATCTCCGCGCCTGAGCAACAACTGGATTTCAGCTACAAAATGCCGTTGCTGAAAAATCCGCTTGAACAGTACTACCTGGTGCAGGGCGGCTATAAGCGTACCGATCTCAACGATACGGAACAGGACTCCACGACCCTTGCGGTTTCTCGCTACTGGGATCTTTCCAGCGGCTGGCAGCGCGCCATCAACTTGCGCTGGGGTCTTGACCACTTTACCCAGGGGGAAGTCACCGACACCACGATGCTGCTGTATCCGGGAGTGATGATCAGCCGGACGCGGTCGCGCGGCGGTCTGATGCCTGTCTGGGGCGATTCCCAGCGCTACTCCATCGATTACTCCAATACGGCCTGGGGTTCTGACGTCGATTTCTCCGTTTTTCAGGCGCAAAACGTTTGGATCCGTACCCTTTACGATCGCCATCGTTTTGTGACGCGTGGCAATCTCGGCTGGATTGAAACCGGCGATTTCGACAAAGTCCCGCCAGATCTGCGTTTCTTCGCCGGGGGCGATCGCAGTATTCGCGGCTACAAATATAAATCGATCTCACCCAAGTACAGCAATGGCGATCTGAAAGGGGCCTCGAAGCTGGTGACCGGATCGCTGGAGTACCAGTATAACGTGACCGGCAAGTGGTGGGGCGCAATGTTCGTCGATAGCGGTGAAGCGGTGAGCGATATCCGCAAAAGCGACTTTAAAACCGGTGCTGGTGTAGGCGTCCGCTGGCAGTCTCCGGTCGGGCCAATCAAACTCGATTTTGCCGTCCCGGTCGGCGACAAAGACGAACACGGTTTACAGTTTTACATCGGTCTGGGGCCTGAATTATGAGTTTATGGAAGAAGATAAGCCTCGGCGTACTGATTTTTATCCTGCTGCTGTTGGGAACGGTGGCGTTTCTGGTCGGCACGACAACGGGTCTGCATCTGATTTTCAACGCGGCGAATCGCTGGGTGCCGGGGCTGGAAATAGGCCAGGTGACCGGCGGCTGGCGCGATCTGTCCCTGAAAAACATTCGCTACGAGCAGCCTGGCGTGGCAGTTAACGCGGGAGACGTGCATCTGGCCGTAGGGCTGGATTGCCTGTGGAACAGCAGTCTGTGCGTGAACGATCTGTCGCTCAAAGACATTCACGTTGCTATCGACAGTAAAAAAATGCCGCCGTCTGCGCCGGTCGAAGAAGAAGAGAGCGGGCCGCTAAATCTCTCCACGCCGTATCCGGTAACGCTTTCCCGGGTGGCGCTCAATAACGTCAATATTAAAATCGATGACACTACGGTGTCGGTGATGGACTTTACCTCCGGCCTGCACTGGCAGGAGAAGAACCTGACGCTGAAACCGACGTCGCTCCAGGGCTTGCTGATTGCGCTGCCCAAAGTAGCGGAAGTGGCGCAGGAAGAAGTCGTTGAGCCAAAAATCCAGAACCCTCAGCCAGATGAGAAACCGCTGGGTGAAACCTTAAAAGATCTGTTCTCAAAACCGGTACTGCCGGAGATGACGGATGTGCATCTCCCTCTCAATCTCAATATTGAAGCGTTCAAAGGCGCGCAACTACGCATTACCGGCGACACCGACCTGACGGTGCATTATCTGTTGCTGAAAGTGAGCAGCATTGACGGCAACATGAAGCTGGACGCGCTGGATGTGGATTCCAGCCAGGGCACGGTGAACGCCACCGGTACCGCGCAGTTAACCCATAACTGGCCGGTAGACATCACTCTGAACAGCACGCTGAACATCGATCCGCTGAAAGGCGAGAAGGTGAAGCTGAAAGTGGGCGGTGCGCTACGTGAACAACTGGAAGTCGGTGTCAATCTCTCCGGGCCGGTGGATATGGATTTGCGAGCCCAGACGCGCCTTGCCGAAGCAGGACTGCCGCTCAACGTTGAGGTGGTCAGTAAGCAGATTTACTGGCCGTTTACCGGTGACAAACAGTTCCAGGCCGACGATATCAAACTCAAGCTCACCGGGAAGATGACGGACTATACGCTCTCGATGCGAACGGCGGTGAAGGGACAGGGTATTCCGCCTGCGACCATCACGCTCGATGCGAAAGGCAACGAGCAGCAGATTACTCTCGATAAGCTTAGCGTGGCGGCGCTGGAAGGGAAAACCGAGCTGAAAGCGCTGGTGGACTGGCAGCAGGCGATTAGCTGGCGGGGTGAGCTGACGCTGGACGGCATCAACACCGCAAAAGAGATACCGGACTGGCCGTCGAAGCTTAACGGCCTGATCAAAACCCGGGGCAGTCTGTATGGCGGCACCTGGCAGATGGACGTGCCTGAGCTGAAGCTCACCGGCAACGTCAAGCAGAACAAAGTCAACGTCAACGGAACCCTGAAAGGCAACAGCTACATGCAGTGGACCATTCCGGGACTGCATCTGGAACTGGGCGCCAACAGCGCCGATGTGAAAGGGGAACTGGGCGTTAACGATCTCAACCTGGACGCGACCATCGACGCGCCGGGGCTGGATAACGCGCTGCCGGGGCTGGGCGGCACGGCAAAAGGGGGAGTGAAAGTTCGCGGTACGGTCGATGCGCCGCAACTGCTGGCGGACATTACCGCCCGTGGCCTGCGCTGGCAGGAGCTGTCCGTTGCGCAGGTACGCGTGGAAGGCGACATTAAATCGACTGACCAGATTGCCGGTACTCTCAACGTTCGGGTTGAACATATTGCTCAGCCAGAGGTGAATATCAACCTCGTGACCCTCAACGCCAAAGGCAGCGAGAAGCAGCATGAACTGCAACTGCGTATTCAGGGCGAACCGGTCTCCGGGCAGCTCGATCTGGCAGGCAGTTTTGATCGCCAGGAAGCGCGCTGGAAAGGTACGCTGAGTAATACGCGCTTTCAGACGCCGGTGGGGCCGTTAACCCTGAATCGTCCTGTCGCGCTGGACTACCGCAATCAGGAGCAGAAAATCAGCATTGGGCCACACTGCTGGATCAACCCCAATGCTGAACTGTGCGTACCGCAAACCATTGATGCCGGTGCCGAAGGGCGGGCGGTGGTGAATCTCAACCGTTTTGATCTGGCGATGCTGAAACCGTTTATGCCGGAGGCGACGCAGGCCAGCGGTGTGTTCACCGGTAAAGCGGATGTCTCCTGGGACACCACCAAAGAAGGGTTGCCGCAGGGGAACGTCATGCTTTCCGGGCGTAATGTGAAAGTGACGCAGACGGTGAATGACGCGCCGTTGCCGCTGGCGTTTGACACCCTGAACGTCACGGCCGATTTGCATAATAACCGTGCGGAGCTGGGCTGGCAGATCCGCCTGACCAACAACGGGCAGCTCGACGGGCAGGTGCAGGTCACCGATCCGCAGGGGCGTCGTAACCTGGGCGGCAACGTGAATATCCGCAACATGAACCTGGCGATGGTTAACCCTGTCTTCGCGCGTGGTGAAAAAGCGGCGGGGATGCTGAACGCCAACCTGCGTCTGGGTGGGGATGTACAAAGTCCTCAGATGTTCGGTCAACTGCAACTGAGCGGGCTGGATATCGACGGTAACTTTATGCCCTTTGATATGCAACCCAGCCAACTGGCGATGAATTTCAACGGCACGCGCTCAACGCTTGCCGGGGAGATCCGCACGCAGCAGGGGCAGATCAACCTGAGCGGCGACGCGGACTGGAGCCAGATAGACAACTGGCGCGCGCGCGTGGCGGCGAAAGGAAGCCGGGTACGTATCACCGTGCCACCGATGGTACGGCTGGATGTTTCTCCGGATGTGGTATTTGAAGCCACGCCGAGCCTGTTCTCCCTGGACGGACGGGTGGACGTGCCGTGGGCGCGTATTGTGGTGCATGATTTGCCGGAGAGCGCGGTCGGCGTTTCCAGCGATGAAGTCATGCTCAATAACGATTTGCAGCCAGAGAAGCCGCAGAGCGCCGGGATCCCCATCAACAGTAATCTGATCGTGCATGTGGGTAACAACGTGCGAATGGATGCGTTTGGTCTCAAAGCGCGGCTGACGGGCGACCTGAACGTCGTGCAGGATAAACAGGGGCTGGGCCTGAACGGGCAGATCAATATTCCGGAAGGGCGTTTCCACGCTTATGGACAGGATTTGATCGTCCGTAAAGGCGAACTGCTGTTCTCGGGGCCGCCGGATCAACCCTTACTGAATATCGAAGCCATTCGTAACCCGGAGGCCACAGAGGACGATGTTATCGCAGGTGTTCGCGTCACGGGATCGGCAGATGAGCCTAAAGCCGAGATCTTCTCTGACCCGGCGATGTCGCAACAGATGGCGCTTTCCTACCTGTTACGTGGACAGGGGCTGGACAGTGAGCAGAGCGATAGCGCGGCGATGACGTCAATGCTTATTGGTCTGGGGGTTGCACAAAGTGGTCAGGTTGTGGGTAAAATCGGGGAGACATTTGGCGTAAGCAATTTGGCGCTCGATACCCAGGGGGTGGGAGACTCCTCCCAGGTGGTGGTCAGCGGATATGTCCTGCCAGGTCTGCAGGTGAAATATGGTGTGGGTATATTTGACTCATTGGCGACACTCACGTTACGTTATCGCCTGATGCCTAAGCTATATCTGGAAGCCGTGTCTGGCGTAGATCAGGCACTGGATTTGCTCTATCAGTTTGAGTTTTAGCAATGCGAATATTTGTCTATGGCAGTTTACGTACCAAACAAGGCAACAGCCACTGGATGACCAACGCCCTGTTGCTGGGCGATTACAGTATCGATAACTACCAGTTGTATAGTCTGGGCCACTATCCAGGCGCGGTTCCGGGGAACGGAACAGTACACGGTGAGGTTTATCGTATTGATAATGCCACGTTGGCTGAGCTGGATGCTTTACGCACCCGCGGCGGTGAATACGCACGCCACTTGATCCAGACGCCGTATGGAAGTGCATGGATGTACGTGTACCAACGTCCGGTTGAAGGGTTAACGCTGATTGAAAGCGGTAACTGGTTAGACAGGGATCAGTATTGAGTAGACCCACCTTAACGCGTGTTGCCGGATGGCGCGATCTACATCAGACGCAATATTAATCGCTTCCGGGCTCTTTGTAGGCCTGATAAGCGTAGCGTCATCAGGCATTGCATTGTTTGTTATTACTCTCACAACGCCACCTTCGGGTGGCGTTGTTATTTGTGTCTGAGGCTCTTTTTCGGGACATAAAAAAGCCCCGACACAGGCGGGGCTTAGTCTTAGCCGGAAGAATTATTTCTTCGCAGCGCGCTCGAAAGAGGCAACGATTTCAGCTTTCGCTGCTTCTGCGTTGTCCCAACCGTCCACTTTCACCCATTTGCCTTTTTCGAGATCTTTGTAGTGCTCGAAGAAGTGAGTGATCTGCGCTTTCAGCAGTTCTGGCAGGTCGTTCACATCTTTAATGTGATCGTACTCTTTGCTCAGTTTGGTGTGTGGTACCGCAACCAGTTTCGCATCTTCGCCGGATTCGTCGGTCATTTTCAGAACGCCAACCGGACGGCAACGGATAACGGAGCCCGGCTGCAGCGGGTACGGAGTCGGGACCAGCACGTCAACCGGGTCACCGTCCAGAGACAGAGTGTGGTTGATGTAACCGTAGTTGCACGGATAGAACATCGCGGTGGACATGAAGCGGTCAACGAACAGTGCGCCGCTCTCTTTGTCGACTTCGTATTTGATCGGATCGGCGTTCGCCGGGATCTCGATAACCACGTAGATATCTTCCGGCAGATCTTTACCGGCCGGGACGTTGAGTAAGCTCATGTCTGTTTCCTTTAACTGTGTCGTAAACAAGTGGGCAGTATTATAGCGATCTCGCGCCGAATGTCTTCGCCTGATTTCGTTTTCAATCACCTCCTGCTGGCCTTTTCAGAGCACTCGCATGACAGAATAATCCATAACAACAGCCGCATTTTTCATAGGTTAATGGAAGCGATTACAAACTTGTGATTAACGTTCTATTTACTTTTTTGAAGTGTGATGTAACTCAATCCGTTACATGCTCGATTGTCTATAGTTTTTTCGCGACGGTTTCTTAACCAACAATAACCAACCCTACGAGGACACAGTTATGTGGAAGCGCTTACTTATCGTTACAGCAGTTTCGGCAGCCATGTCGTCTATGGCTATGGCCGCCCCATTAACCGTAGGATTTTCGCAAGTCGGCTCTGAGTCTGGCTGGCGCGCCGCAGAGACCAACGTGGCGAAAAGCGAGGCCGGGAAGCGCGGCATCACGCTGAAAATAGCCGACGGTCAGCAAAAGCAGGAAAACCAGATTAAAGCGGTACGTTCGTTTGTGGCTCAGGGCGTCGATGCCATCTTTATTGCGCCCGTCGTGGCGACAGGATGGGAGCCGGTACTGAAAGAAGCGAAAGATGCCGACATTCCGGTCTTCTTGCTCGACCGTTCTATTGATGTAAAAGACAAATCTCTCTATATGACCACCGTCACTGCCGACAACGTGCTTGAAGGTAAATTGATCGGCGACTGGCTGATCAAAGAAGTCAACGGTAAGCCGTGTAATGTTGTCGAGCTACAGGGGACCGTCGGCGCCAGCGTGGCGATTGACCGTAAGAAAGGGTTTGCAGAAGCCATCGCCAACGCGCCAAACATCAAAATCATTCGTTCCCAGTCCGGTGACTTTACCCGCAGTAAAGGGAAAGAGGTCATGGAGAGCTTTATTAAAGCCGAGAACAACGGCAAGAACATCTGCATGGTTTACGCCCATAATGACGACATGGTGATCGGGGCAATCCAGGCCATAAAAGAGGCCGGGTTGAAACCGGGCAAAGATATTCTGACCGGTTCTATCGACGGCGTGCCGGATATCTACAAAGCGATGATCGACGGAGAAGCGAATGCCAGCGTGGAACTGACGCCGAACATGGCGGGCCCGGCCTTCGACGCGCTCGAGAAGTTCAAGAAAGATGGCACGATGCCTGAGAAAGTGACCATCACCAAATCGACGCTCTATCTGCCGGATACCGCGAAAGAAGAGTTAGAGAAGAAGAAAAACATGGGCTACTAAGTCCAGGCTCTCCGTAGGCCTGATAAGCGCAGCGTCATCAGGCGCTGGGGTGCCGGATGACGACGCACAGCGTCTTATCCGGCCTACAAACCAACGCCGTAGGCCTGATAAGCGCAGCGTCATCAGGCGTAGGGGGGCCACGCTTTGTTGCAGAGGAAGATCATGACCACTGAACAACACCAGGAAATCCTCCGTACAGAGGGATTAAGTAAATTTTTTCCCGGCGTCAAAGCGCTGGATAACGTCGATTTCAGCCTGCGTCGCGGCGAAATTATGGCGCTTCTTGGCGAAAATGGCGCCGGAAAATCCACTCTTATCAAAGCGTTGACCGGCGTCTATCACGCCGATCGCGGAACTATCTGGCTGGAAGGCACTGCTATCTCCCCGAAAAATACCGCTCATGCTCAACAACTGGGGATCGGGACGGTATACCAGGAAGTGAACCTGCTGCCGAATATGTCGGTGGCAGATAACCTGTTTATCGGTCGTGAACCGCGTCGATTTGGTCTGTTACGGCGTAAAGAGATGGAAAAACGCGCCACCGCGCTGATGGCCTCCTACGGTTTTTCTCTCGACGTACGCGAGCCGCTAAACCGCTTTTCGGTGGCAATGCAACAGATCGTGGCAATCTGCCGGGCGATCGATCTTTCCGCTAAGGTCTTGATCCTCGACGAACCGACCGCCAGTCTCGACACGCAAGAGGTTGAGATGCTGTTTGGCCTGATGCGGCAACTGCGCGATCGCGGCGTCAGCCTGATCTTCGTGACGCACTTCCTCGATCAGGTTTATCAGGTCAGCGATCGGATCACCGTGTTGCGTAACGGCAGCTTTGTCGGCTGTCGTGACACGCGCGAGTTGCCGCAGATCGAACTGGTAAAAATGATGTTGGGACGCGAGCTGGACACCAACGCGCTACAGCGTGCGGGGCGAACCTTGCTGAGCGACAAACCGGTTGCCGCATTCAAAAACGTCGGCAGGAAAGGAACGATCGCCCCGTTCGATCTCGAAGTGCGCCCCGGTGAGATCGTCGGTCTGGCGGGACTGTTGGGCTCCGGGCGAACGGAGACGGCAGAGGTGATCTTTGGCATCAAACCGGCGGATAGCGGCAGTGTGCTGATCAAAGGTAAGCCGCAGACGCTGCGCTCGCCTCATCAGGCGTCGTGTCTGGGCATCGGATTCTGTCCAGAGGATCGTAAAACGGACGGCATTATCGCCGCCGCTTCCGTGCGCGAAAATATCATTCTGGCGCTACAGGCCCAGCGCGGCTGGTTGCGGCCCATCCCGCGCAAAGAACAGAACGACATCGCCGGGCGCTTTATCCGTCAGCTTGGGATCCGCACGCCCAGCGCCGAACAGCCGATTGAGTTTCTCTCCGGCGGTAACCAGCAAAAAGTCTTGCTGTCGCGCTGGCTGCTGACCAAACCGCAGTTCCTGATCCTCGATGAGCCGACACGCGGGATCGACGTCGGAGCTCATGCTGAGATTATCCGCCTGATCGAAACCCTGTGCGCTGACGGGCTGGCGCTGCTGGTCATCTCTTCGGAACTGGAAGAACTGGTCGGGTACGCGGATCGAGTAATTATCATGCGTGACCGCAAACAGGTCGCGGAGATCCCGCTGGCAGAATTGTCCGTTCCGGCGATCATGAACGCCATCGCGGCGTAAGGAGACTCTTGTGATGCCCCAATCTCTCCCGCAAACCACGCCGCCAAAACAACGCTTTCGCTGGCCGACGGGCATGCCGCAGCTTATCGCGCTGCTGCTGGTGTTGCTGGTGGACAGCCTGGTGGCTCCTCACTTTTATCAGATAGTGTTGCAGGACGGACGTCTGTTCGGCAGCCCGATCGACATTCTCAACCGCGCCGCGCCCGTCGCGCTGCTGGCGATTGGCATGACGCTGGTGATTGCGACCGGCGGTATCGATCTCTCCGTGGGCGCGGTGATGGCGATTGCCGGCGCCACAACGGCGGCGATGACCGTCGCCGGACACAGCCTGCCAGTGGTGCTGCTGGCGGCGTTAGGCACCGGTGTGCTGGCTGGCCTGTGGAACGGTGTTCTGGTGGCGATCCTCAAAATCCAGCCGTTTGTCGCCACGCTGATCCTGATGGTGGCGGGGCGCGGTGTGGCGCAACTGATCACCTCCGGGCAGATCGTCACCTTTAACTCACCCACGCTCTCCTGGTTCGGCAGCGGCTCGCTGCTGCTGTTCCCGACACCGGTCATTATTGCGCTGTTAACGCTGGTGCTGTTCTGGCTGTTAACCCGCAGGACCGCGCTCGGCATGTTTATCGAAGCGGTGGGGATCAACATTCGGGCGGCGAAAAATGCCGGGGTGAATACGCGGACTATCGTCATGCTCACCTATGTGTTGAGCGGTCTGTGCGCGGCAATCGCCGGGATTATCGTCGCGGCGGATATTCGTGGGGCCGATGCCAACAATGCCGGTTTGTGGCTGGAGCTGGACGCTATTCTGGCGGTGGTGATTGGCGGCGGTTCCCTCATGGGCGGGCGTTTTAATCTGCTGTTGTCGGTGGTGGGGGCGCTGATCATTCAGGGGATGAACACCGGGATCCTGCTGTCCGGATTTCCGCCAGAGATGAACCAGGTGGTGAAAGCCATCGTGGTGCTGTGCGTACTGATTGTGCAGTCACAGCGCTTTATCAGTCTGATTAAAGGAGTGCACGGCCGTGATAAAACGTAACTTACCGTTGATGATCACCCTCGGGGTATTCGTACTGGGCTATCTCTACTGTCTGACCCAGTTTCCCGGCTTTGCCTCTACGCGAGTTATCTGCAACATCCTCACCGATAACGCTTTTCTGGGGATTATCGCGGTGGGGATGACGTTTGTGATCCTCTCCGGCGGCATCGATCTCTCCGTCGGTTCGGTGATCGCCTTTACCGGTGTCTTTCTGGCGAAGGCCATCGGTTACTGGGGGCTCTCGCCACTGCTGGCGTTTCCGCTGGTGCTGGCGATGGGCTGTGCGTTTGGCGCGTTCATGGGACTGTTGATTGATGCGCTGAAGATCCCGGCGTTTATCATCACTCTCGCGGGGATGTTTTTCCTGCGCGGCGTCAGTTACCTGGTGTCAGAAGAGTCAATTCCCATCAATCATCCCATCTACGACACGCTCTCCAGCCTGGCGTGGAAAATCCCCGGCGGGGGGCGTCTGAGCGCGATGGGCTTGTTAATGCTTGCGGTGGTGGTGATCGGCATTTTTCTCGCGCATCGTACCCGCTTCGGCAACCAGGTGTACGCCATTGGCGGGAATGCGACCTCGGCAAACCTGATGGGAATTTCCACCCGTAGCACGACAATTCGCATCTACATGCTGTCGACCGGACTGGCGACGCTCGCCGGGATTGTTTTTTCTGTCTACACCCAGGCCGGTTATGCGCTGGCGGGGGTGGGCGTGGAGCTGGATGCGATCGCCTCGGTGGTGATTGGCGGCACGCTGTTGAGTGGCGGCGTCGGCACGGTGCTTGGAACGCTGTTCGGCGTGGCGATTCAGGGGCTGATCCAGACCTACATTAATTTTGACGGCACGCTCAGCTCATGGTGGACGAAAATTGCCATCGGTATTTTATTGTTTATTTTCATTGCGTTGCAGCGTGGTCTGACGGTGCTTTGGGAGAACCGGCAAAGCTCGCCCGTCATGCGTATCGCCAATTCAGGGCTCAGGAATCGATAGCCGTTTGCCGATGCAGTCCAGGACAGAACAGGCGGTTTTTGCTACAGTGCCTGTTTTATGGCTGGTGGGTTGGATATGGCTTCATTAAAGGATGTTGCGCGCCTGGCGGGAGTGTCGATGATGACGGTCTCCCGGGTGATGAATAATGCAGAATCAGTACGCCCTGCAACGCGTGACCGCGTGTTACAGGCCATCCAGACCCTGAATTATGTCCCCGATCTTTCTGCCCGAAAGATGCGTGCACAGGGACGTAAGCCCTCGACCCTTGCCGTACTGGCGCAGGATACGGCCACGACGCCTTTCTCAGTCGATATCCTGCTGGCCATTGAACAAACTGCCAGCGAGTTCGGCTGGAACAGTTTTTTAATCAACATTTTTTCTGATGATGATGCCGCACGTGCGGCGCGGCAACTGCTTGCTCACCGGCCGGATGGCATTATCTATACCACGATGGGGCTGCGGCATATCACGCTACCTGACGTTCTGTACGGTGAAAATATCGTTCTGGCGAACTGCGTGGCGGACGATCCTGCGTTACCCAGCTATATACCTGATGACTACAACGCGCAGTATGAGGCGACCCGGTATTTGATTGGTGCGGGATATCGTCAGCCATTGTGTTTCTGGTTACCCGAAGGGGCGTTGGCGACCGGTTATCGCCGCCAGGGGTTTGAACAGGCCTGGCGAGATGCAGGCCTGGATCTGGCGCAGGTCACGCAATGCCATATGGCCATGGGCGATGAGCATTACACCGATCTTGCGGATTTGCTGGATGCACAGCTCGGTCGCGGTGACGTAAACGTTGATGTGTTGATTTGCGGCAATGATCGCGCGGCTTTCGTGGCTTATCAGGTATTGCTGGCGAAAGGGATCCGCATTCCGCAGGATGTTGCCGTAATGGGGTTTGATAACCTGGTGGGCGTCGGGCATCTGTTTTTACCTCCGCTGACCACAATGCAACTTCCACACGACATTATCGGGCGGGAAGCTGCATTACATGTGATTGAAGGACGTTCCGGCGGTGGTGAGAAACGGATCCCTTGCCCGCTGCTGATCCGTTGCTCTGCCTGACCGTCAATTACCCCAGTTGCCAGAGGCTGCCCTGCAGCAATGTGGCTTCCCCATGAGCGGCATAGACAGAGAGTTCTCGATCCTCTGGCTGTGGGTAGATTCTGCTGCTCATGACCGCTTCCCCATCATTAATGAATACCTCAATCGATGACATATCGATGAAGATCCTCAGATCAAGAGGTTCATCTTGCGAAAGGGGAATACTGCGATAACCATCTATGTTTTCTTGCGGGTAATATCGCCACAAAATGAGGCGTCCGGACTGATTATCGATATACAAACGCATCCCTGTGCCGAGCTGTAACCCGTAATGCTCTGCATCACTTTTCTGACAATCCCAGCGTAATTGAATTTCGATCGCTTGAGCGTTTTCCAGCAAAATGCATTTGCTGTCGATTGTGCTGGCAGGAACGGGCTGATACTGCTGGCGTAACGACTCGGCTTCCCCCACCGGACGCTGGATGAGTTTGCCGTTGCTCTCAGAGAGCTCTCGCGCCAGCGTCATACAACCTGCCCAACCTTCACGTTTGGATGGCATGGATGATTCCCACATATCCATCCAGCCGATGATGATGCGCCTGCCATCTTTAGCGCAAAAGCTTTGCGGCGCATAAAAATCATGCCCGTGATCGAGTTCGGTAAAAGAGCCAGACTGCGCAAAGATCCGCCCGGGAGACCAGACTCCAGGTATAACTCCGCTCTGAAAGCGATTCCGGTTACGGTATCCTTCTGCCTTCATTCCTTGTGGTGAAAACATCAGGTAATGGTGTTCACCACAACTGAAAAAGTCCGGACACTCCCACATATAGCTTTCACCTGCGTTGGCATGCGCCAGTACGCGATCGAAGGTCCATTCACGCAATGATGCGCCGCGATAAAGCAAGATCTGCCCGGTGTTGCCTGGATCTTTTGCACCTACCACCATCCACCAGCTATTTGCTTCTCGCCAGACTTTAGGATCGCGAAAATGCATAATCCCTTCCGGTGGGGTCAGCACTACGCCCTGTTTTTCAAAATGGATCCCATCCCGACTGGTTGCCAGACATTGCACTTCGCGAATGGCATCATCATTGCCTTCTCCTGCAAGCCAGGTATGACCGGTGTAGATGAGCGATAACACTCCGTTATCATCGACGGCACTGCCCGAAAAACAGCCATCTTTGTCGTCCTTATCGCCAGGTGCCAGCGCAATTGGCTCATGACGCCAGTGGATCATATCTTCACTGGTGGCATGTCCCCAGTGCATCGGCCCCCAGTGTTCATTGAACGGATGATGCTGATAAAACGCGTGATAGCGGTTATTAAACCAGATCAGACCGTTGGGATCGTTCATCCATCCTGCCGGCGGGGCAAGGTGGAAATGAGGATAAAAGGTGTTTCCACGGCGGGCGTGAAGGTTTTCCAGCGCTTTTTGCGCCATCTGTAAACGGGATTGCGTCATCTTGCCTCTTCCTGGTTCAGCAATAATTATCGAATTGTTAACGTTAACTTTTACAAAAATAAAGACCCTTATTTTGTTAATTGTGATGATATCCGCAAATGTTAACGTTAACTATGTCGTTTTGTGATCGATTATGCATGTTGGGGCAAATTCATGACGGTTTTGGGAAAAAGCGGTTTATCAATGTGCGTAAGCCAGATGAAGTTGAGGGAGAAAAATGTCAGCCAAAGTATGGGTTTTAGGTGATGCAGTGGTAGATCTCTTGCCTGAATCAGATGGACGGTTATTGCCTTGTCCCGGCGGCGCACCGGCAAACGTTGCGGTGGGAATTGCCAGATTAGGAGGATCAAGCGGATTCATCGGTCGGGTAGGGGATGATCCTTTTGGGGCTCTGTTGAGAAGAACGCTGCATGCGGAAGGGGTTGATACTTCACTGTTGAAGCAGGATGCATGGCACCGGACATCTACAGTGCTTGTCTCTCTTAATGAGCAAGGAGAGCGTTCATTTACATTCATGGTTCGTCCCAGCGCCGATCTTTTTCTGGAAGCTACTGATTTACCCACATGGCGACACGGCGAATGGCTACATCTGTGCTCAATCGCTCTGTCTGCCGAACCGTCCCGCACCAGCGCTTTTATTGCGATGTCAGCACTTCGACGAGCAGGGGGATTTGTCAGCTTCGATCCCAATATCCGTGACGATCTCTGGCAAGACAAACAGTTGCTGCGCTTGTGTTTGTTGCAGGCACTTCAACTGGCTGACGTGGTCAAGCTCTCAGAAGACGAATGGTTGTTTATCAGTGGCAACGCGCTGCGCGATCGGGATATCCGCGCCCTGGCAACCGAGCATGAAATTACCCTGCTGCTGGTGACGAAAGGGGCTGAGGGAGTGGTGGTTTGTTACCGGGGAGAGGTTCACCACATTGCCGGGATGCCCGTGAAATGTGTAGACAGCACCGGTGCGGGCGATGCGTTTGTCGCAGGATTACTGACAGGTCTCGCTGCTGAGGGCTTCCCGGAGCATAAGGGCGAATTACTGCACATTATTGAACTCGCTCAACGCTGCGGAGCGCTGGCGGTAACGGCGAAAGGGGCGATGACAGCACTGCCGCGCCGACAAGAACTGGAACGGTATAAGTGATCAGCGAGGCCGGTTTTGCCTCTGAACAGGACGTGATTTTTGTTAACGACAGGCAGGTAATTATGGTACTGAAGATTCCATTCAGAAATGCGTACTATCGTTTTGCATCCAGTTACTCATTTCTCTTTTTTATTTCCTGGTCACTGTGGTGGTCGTTATATGCCATTTGGCTGAAAGGGCATCTGGGTTTAACAGGGACTGAATTAGGGACACTTTATTCAGTCAACCAGTTTACCAGCATGCTGTTTATGGTGGCCTACGGCATTATTCAGGATAAGCTTGGATTGAAGAAACCCCTTATCTGGTGCATGAGTTTTATCCTCATCCTGACCGGACCGTTCATGATTTACGTTTACGAACCTCTCCTGCAAAGCCATTTTTCTGTGGGGCTGGTTCTGGGATCGCTCTTTTTTGGCCTCGGGTATCTGGCGGGCTGCGGACTGCTTGACAGTTTCACCGAAAAAATGGCGCGAAGTTATCATTTTGAATATGGAACAGCCCGTGCCTGGGGATCATTTGGTTATGCCATTGGTGCATTTTTCGCTGGCATCTTTTTCAGCATTAATCCCCATATCAACTTTTGGCTGGTCTCACTCTTTGGCGTCATGTTTATGATGATCAACATGCGTTTTAGTGATGGGGAGCAACAGTGCGTAACGGCGGAAGCCGGAGGTGTAAAAAAAGAGGATTTTATTGCGGTCTTCAAAGATCGTAACTTCTGGATCTTCGTGGTGTTTATTGTGGGGACGTGGTCCTTCTATAACATTTATGATCAACAGCTCTTTCCGGTGTTTTATGCGGGTCTGTTCGAATCACACGATGTTGGAACGCGCGTATATGGATATCTGAACTCGTTCCAGGTCGTACTTGAAGCGCTGTGCATGGCGACTATTCCCTTTTTTGTGAATCGGGTAGGGCCAAAAAATGCATTACTTATCGGCGTGGTGATTATGGCGCTCCGTATCCTCTCGTGCGCATTGTTCGTCAATCCCTGGATTATTTCGCTGGTGAAGCTCCTGCATGCTATTGAAGTTCCACTTTGCGTTATCGCCGTATTCAAATACAGCGTAGCGAACTTCGATAAGCGACTGTCATCGACAATCTTTCTGATTGGTTTTCAAATTGCCAGTTCATTAGGGATAGTGTTGCTTTCAACCCCAATAGGGATTCTCTTTGACCTAGCAGGCTACCAGAGCGTGTTTTTCGCCATCTCGGGTATCGTCTGCTTGATGTTACTTTTTGGTCTTTTCTTCCTGAGTAAAAAGCGCGAGCTTTCCGCGCCGGAACCTTCGCTGAATTCAGCGATATAGGCGTAAACTTTTTCCGGTTGTTGTCGATAGTTTCTGTATATCCTTCAACCGGAAAATAACAATGCCAACATCTCTCTCCCTACGAAATACACTGCTGGTTTTATTGTCGCTGACTACCCTCTTGCTGCTGTTTACGGGCGGGATGGGAATTTACGCCTCCACCCGTATTATCACTTCCTGGAGCTATTATGGGGTGATGACCGCTTCGACGCTGACCGCGATTGCCCTGCTGGCCGTGGTCTGGTTGATGCTGCGTAACAAACTTTTGAAGCCCCTTGATAAGGTCGTTGAGCAACTCGAACGCCTGGCGACGGGGGATTTGTCGGCAGCGGAAAGTCGTTATGCCAGCAGTGAGTTTAATCGTCTACAGGCCGCGCTCGAAGGAATGCGCGCAGCGTTGAGTGAATCGGTCAGACGCGTGCGAGACGCTAGCGCGCAGATTGACACCGGTAGCCGGGAGCTGACGGCTGGCAACATCCATCTGGCGACACGCACCGAATCGACCGCGACTTCGCTGGAGCAAACCGCCGCCAGTATGGAGGAACTGACCGCGACGGTTAAACAGAATGCGGAAAACGCCGATCAGGCCCATCAACTGGCGAAGTCGGTCTCGGATACTGCCGATCGCGGTAGTGAAATGGTCTGTTATGTGATTGAAAAAATGCGCGATATTTCCGGTAGTGCTAACCGTATCGGCGATATTCTCGGTGTCATTGACGGGATTGCGTTCCAGACCAATATTCTGGCGCTGAATGCGTCCGTCGAAGCGGCGCGCGCGGGCGAGCAGGGGCGTGGTTTCGCCGTCGTCGCGGGTGAAGTGCGCAATCTGGCCAGCCGTAGCGCGGAAGCGGCAAAAGAGATCCGTACGCTTATCGGCGACTCACAGGCGCAGGTGGGCGAGGGTAGCGATTTGGCGATGCAGGCCGGTGAAACGATGGATGAGATTGCCAGCGAAGTGATGCGCATGACAAAGCTGATGCGGGAAATTGCCAGCGCGTCGCAGGAGCAGAGTCGGGGTATCGAACAGGTGAATATCGCGGTAAGCCAGATGGATGAGACGGCGCAGCAGAACGCGGCGTTAGTGCAGCAGTCATCCGCAGCGACCCGTTCCCTGGAAGAACAGTCTCATGCGCTTATTGAAGCGATGGCCGCGTTTAAATTGCAGACGGCCTGAACAGGTCAAAGGTATACAGCACCGATTCGTAGGCCGGATAAGCGCCAGCGCCATCCGGCAGAGGTATTACAGCACCGATTCGTAGGCCGGATAAGCGTCAGCGCCATCCGGCAGAGGTATTACAGCACCGATTCGCAGGCCGGATAAGCGTTAGCGCCATCCGGCAACGATTTTACGCGTCCGGGAATTCCCGGATAAAACGTTCGACATCTTCAACCATATGGTTGTTGCCGACGAAGAACGAGCGACGCTGGTGCAGGCTTTCCGGAATAATATCCAGAATGCGCTCTTTCCCGTCGCTCGCCTTACCGCCCGCTTGCTCGGCGAGGAACGCCATTGGGTTGCACTCGTACAGCAGACGCAGTTTGCCGTCCGGGTGGCTGGCAGTGCTTGGGTAGAGGTAAATCCCACCTTTCAGCAGGTTACGATGGAAATCGGCAACCAGGGAACCAATATAGCGTGAGGTATACGGGCGCTGGGTGGATTTATCTTCTTCCTGACAGAACTTGATGTACTTCTTCACCCCGTTCGGGAATTTGATGTAGTTGCCTTCGTTGATGGAGTAGGTATTGCCTTTCTCCGGGAAGCGCATACGTTCCTGGCACAGGCAAAACACACCCAGCGACGGATCGTAGGTGAAGGCGTGAACGCCACAACCGGTGGTGTACACCAGCATGGTGGACGAACCGTAAACCACATAACCCGCAGCAACCTGTTTATTGCCTGGTTGTAGGAAATCTTCTTCGGTTACCGGCGTGCCGACGGGCGTCACGCGGCGGTAGATAGAGAAAATGGTCCCGACAGAGACGTTAACATCGATGTTGGACGAGCCATCCAGTGGATCCATCAGCACCACGTATTTCGCGTGTTCACAGCCTTCGAAAACGACAATTTCATCTTCTTCTTCAGAGGCAATGCCCGCAACAATATCGCGCGCTCTGAGTGCAGCTTTCAGTTTTTCGTTCGCAAACAGGTCGAGCTTCTGCTGAACCTCGCCCTGTACGTTTTCAGCACCGCTGGCACCCAGGATATCGACCAGACCGGCCTTATTGATATCGCGGTGGATGATCTTGGCGCCCAGCTTTATTGCCGACAACAAAGCAGTGAGCTCACCCGTAGCATGAGAAAACTCGTGCTGCTTTTCGACAATAAATTCACCTAACGTTTTCATAACACTTTCCCTGCAATTAATATGGAGTAAAGCGACCGTAACAATCTTAACAAATATTTCAGGGGCCGCGCTCAGGTGAATCGCGCCAGCAAACTACGGATTATCCTGAAATGCGTTTCTCACTTGCCTGACATATGCGTAAAATGCCCCCTGGGTTAATTTAGGATAGTGACGTATGCGCATTCATATATTGGGAATTTGTGGCACGTTCATGGGCGGCCTGGCAATGCTGGCGCGCTCGCTCGGTCATGAGGTAACGGGTTCGGACGCCAATGTGTATCCGCCGATGAGCACCTTACTTGAGAACCAGGGCATCTCTCTGATTCAGGGTTATGACCCCAGCCAGCTTGATCCTCAGCCGGACTTGGTGATCATCGGTAACGCCATGACCCGTGGAAATCCATGCGTTGAGGCGGTACTGGAGAAGAACATTCCGTTCATTTCTGGCCCGCAGTGGCTGCATGATTTCGTGCTGCGCGATCGCTGGGTATTGGCCGTGGCGGGAACGCACGGTAAAACCACCACCGCAGGTATGGCGACCTGGATTCTGGACGTCTGTGGTTACAAGCCGGGGTTTGTGATTGGTGGCGTGCCGGGCAACTTCGACGTCTCTGCCCGTCTGGGGGAAAGCAACTTCTTCGTGATTGAAGCGGATGAGTATGACTGCGCCTTCTTCGATAAGCGTTCCAAGTTTGTGCATTACTGCCCGCGTACGCTGATCCTCAATAACCTTGAGTTTGACCACGCCGATATCTTTGACGATCTGAAAGCTATCCAGAAACAGTTCCACCATCTGGTTCGTATCGTACCGGGTCAGGGACGCATCATTTGGCCGGAACATGACATCAACCTGAAGCAGACCATGGCGATGGGATGCTGGAGTGAACAGGAGCTGGTGGGGGAACAGGGTCACTGGCAGGCGAAAAAACTGAACGTTGACGCGTCTGAATGGGAAGTGTGGCTGGACGGCGAAAAAGTGGGCGAAGTGAAATGGTCACTGGTCGGTGAGCACAACATGCATAACGGTTTGATGGCGATTGCCGCGGCCCGTCATGTTGGCGTTCAGCCGGAAGATGCGGCTAATGCGCTGGGGACGTTCATCAACGCCCGTCGTCGTCTTGAACTGCGCGGTGAAGCCAACGGCGTCACGGTGTATGACGATTTTGCCCATCACCCGACAGCGATTCTGGCAACGCTTGCGGCGCTTCGCGGCAAGGTAGGCGGTACGGCACGCATCATCGCCGTGCTGGAGCCGCGCTCTAACACCATGAAAATGGGGCTGTGCAAAGACGATCTGGCGCCGTCATTAGGCCGTGCGGATGAAGTGTATCTGCTGCAGCCGCCGCATATTCCGTGGCAGGTGGCAGAAGTGGCGGAAGCCTGCATCCAGCCAGCACACTGGAGTGGTGATGTCGACGCGCTGGCCGATATGGTGGTGAAAACGGCGCAGCCTGGCGATCACATTCTGGTGATGAGTAACGGCGGGTTTGGCGGCATTCACCAAAAACTACTGGACGGTCTGGCGAAAAAAGCCGCAGCGAAAGCAGAAGAGTAAGAAAAAAGCCCGGTGGCGCTGACGCTTACCGGGCCTACGGTTATGATCTTGTAGGCCGGATAAGACGTTATGCGTCGTCATCCGGCACTTTGTCGATGGTTCATCTAATTCTGTAGGCCGGATAAGACGCTTTGCGTCGTCATCCGGCACTTTGTCGATGGTTCATCTAATTCTGTAGGCCGGATAAGACGCTATGCGTCGTCATCCGGCGTTCCCGACGCGAGAAGTTACGCCTCGTTTTCTGCCAGTTCACGCAGATACTGGAAGATCTGACGCGCGGATTTCGGCGGCTTATTCCCTTCCTTCTCTTTTTTAGCGTTACGGATCAGCGAACGAAGCTGCTGGCGATCGGCGTGCGGCCACAGGTTCAGCACCTCTTCAATCGCGTCATCCCCTTCGACGATCAGTCTGTCGCGCAGATACTCAAGCTTGTGAAACAGCACCACCTGTTGGTTATGGCGGTTTTTCAGCTTGTCCAGCGCCTGGCGGATGGGCTCCACGTCGCGTTGACGCAGCATTTTACCAATCAGTTGTAGCTGGCGGCGGCGTCCTTCCATTTTGATACGCTGCGCCAGCTCAATGGCGGCACGCAGATCCGCATCAAGCGGGATTTTATCCAGCGCGTTTTTTCCCAGATCCACAATTTCCGCGCCCAGGCGTTTCAGCTCCTCGGCGTCGCGTTTAATTTCACTTTTGCTGACCCAGATAATTTCATCGTCTTCGTCTTCGATGTCATCACCGGGAACGTCGTCGAGCCAGTCTTCGGGCTGCTTTGTCATGTCAGGCTCCTTAAAAAAAGAGGCTAATGTTACCAGTTAAGATGCGCACTGAAAAACGGTTCTCTGTTAGACTTCAGAGAAACTCTCT